>Ga0210399_10000015_pt1 | contig 127427 bp, 101 predicted proteins | sample IncBWC14MmetaG_FD_150865 | JGI IMG/M metagenome (GOLD analysis project Ga0210399, IMG submission 150865) | Forest soil microbial communities from Barre Woods Harvard Forest LTER site, Petersham, Massachusetts, United States - Inc-BW-C-14-M | ecosystem: Environmental > Terrestrial > Soil >...
CAATTAGGGTTCTCGCACATGCTCATTTTCTAAGTACCGCAAAACCAATAGCTTACAGATGAGCGAAAAGATTGAATTCCCGTAGCCGTTAGATCGGGTCCCTCTAGCCCGCATCCGCCGCAACCGCCAGCGGCCACCTTCAAGTCGTTGTATCGAAAGCGCGCAAACACACCGTGCTCGTGCGTGCAGCTTGCTCACTCGCGCTTCCGATACAACACTAAGACTTCTCGATACCTATCCGCACGTCCCAATCTGGATTACTTCCAGTCAGCTGACAATACGTCCGGAATGTGAACTCGGCTTGGCGTGCATATGCTCCAGCTCGTCGTATAATCCCGTGCGCGGCTCTAGGGAGCGGAACATATGAGCGTACAAGAAGAAATCAAGAAGTATATTACCAGCCAACCTGAACCAAAACGCAGTGACATCCAAGAGCTGCACCGGCTCACACGTCAAGTGTCACCAGAATGCAAATTATGGTTCTTCGATGGTAAAAACAGCAAAAACCAGACTGTTTCTAACCCTACGATAGGATATGGATTTCACACAATAAAATATGCCGGTGGAAAAAGTAGAGGGTTTTTTCAAATTGGTGTGAGCGGAAACAAAACCGGAATCTCTGTCTATATCCTTGGCCTCAAGGATAAGAAGCACTTAGCCAAAACGTATGGAAAAAAGCTGGGCAAGGCGAGCGTGACCGGATATTGCATTCGGTTCAAGACTCTAAAGGATATAAACATTGATACGCTTGAAGCGGCAATACGATATGGGCTTGCGGCTCAGAATGAAAAGGCAAGCTGATGAACTAATCTGTTAAAGGCAAGCAGTACAGATGCCAAGCAATACTTTGAACGGCTTCCTGACGTGTACCTGCGGAGGTGGATGATTACGATAACCCTCCTTTGCCTGTTCGATGCAGTGCCGAACCCCTTGTAGGAATTCAGCTCTCTGTTCAACGTAGAATTGATCTTCCGAGAAAGCTAGATCGTACAGACCTTTGAATGCCCGCAGAGAATAGATGACTGAATACAGCATGGTGTTTCCTTTCTGGACGGACTCCGTCCGGTTGAGGGTGAACTTGGGTCCAACATTGAGTCCATCAGATGGGTTATTTTTCAGCTTGCAGGAAAGACGTAAGGAAGGCTTAAGTGGCGTCGAGTCAGTAGTTTGGATGAACTGTGACTGCGTTCAACCTATTTGGCTACGAGCCTAACGAGCAGTTAGTTTAGCATGAGGGCGCGGATCGCCCATACGGGCGATGCGGACCAACACTTCGTCCGGCAGGGTTCATTTCGTTGAGGCGGAGCCAGCGGTCTTTGTCCCTCGTGGTTGTCTGCTAGCTGGGAACTGATTCGAGGGATTCTTCTTCGGCTACGCGGCGATTGAAGAAGCCGCGGGCGGCTAGCAGTTCGGCGTTGAGGAGCGCTGCGCCTGCGGCGCCTCGGATCAAGTTATGCGAGAGCAACGTCAGCTTGATATCGAGGAGCGGGCATTCGCGGACGCGACCCACGACGGCGGCCATACCGTTCCCGGCGTTCACGTCGCGGCGAGGTTGCGGGCGGCTCTCATCGTCGAGAACTTGAACGGGATGGCGCAGAGCGGTCGGCAGCGATGCGAGTTCCGGGCTGACTTCAAAACTGCGGAGCGCTTCGCGCACTTCATCGGTTGAGACAATTTTCTTCAGGCTGATGCTGACGCATTCGAGGTGGCCTTCGAGGACTGGCACGCGATTGCAGTGGGCGCTGAGACCGAGGCCGGCGTCGACGAAACGTTTGCCGTCCCATTTGCCGAGCAGCTTTTGCGGCTCGGATTCCATTTTTTCTTCTTCGCCGCTGATGAAGGGCACTACGTTGCCGTGGATATCCATGGACGCGACGCCCGGATAGCCTGCGCCAGAGACCGCTTGCAGCGTGACCACGAAAATTTTCTCGAGGCCGAAGGCATCGGCGAGCGGCTTCAGGACGAGGACGAGTCCCGCCGTGGAGCAATTGGGGTTGGTGACAATGAAGCCGGAGTTGTAGCCGCGAAGTTTTTGCTGTAGCGGAATCGCCTCGAGATGCGCGGCGTTGACTTCTGGAATCAGCAGAGGGACATCAGGATCCATGCGGTGGTTGCGTGAATTGCTGACCACCGGGTAACCCGCGCGCGCGAAATCCTCTTCCGCGGAGCCGGCTACCGAGGAGTCGAGCGCGGAGAACACGAAGTCGCAATCGAGCGACGGGTCGAGACCCTTGACGACGAGATCGCGGGCCGCTTCGGGAATCGGTGCGTCGAGATGCCAGCGCGCGGCTTCCGCATAGGATTTGCCGGAGGAGCGTTCGGACGCGGCAACTTCGGTGAGCTCAAACCACGGGTGCTCGGCGAGAAGTCTTACAAGGCGCTGTCCGACGAGCCCGGTGGCACCGAGAACACCGGCGCGCCATCTTCTGGGCGTGTTTAACGGAAGCGAATTCGTGAGATTCGCGGAGGTCTTCGGAGCTGCGTTTGAACTCATTTTTGCGTCGCGGTTCGATGCCCGCTTTATGGAATGCTCACTCATGACGCACCTTCCTGTTGAGATTGCTGTGACAGAGAGCGGGATCGGCATGACAAGCCGATGCGTGTGCCGCGGGCTTGCGGTTTGAAGGTGTTACGCACCCACACGGTCATTCTGGTTTCGGCGGCTAGCGGCAGCACGTGCGGGTGTAGCACTCTGGCGCCGCTGGTTGCCAGGGCGTGTGCTTCGTCGTAACTGAGATCGTGAAGGAGCCTGGCCTGCACGGATTCGTTGGGATTCGCGGTGTAAATGCCATCGACGTCGGTCCAGATCACGAGTTCGTCGGCGTCCAGGATGTGCGCGATGATGGCACCGGAAAAATCGGAGCTGTTGCGGCCGAGCGTGGTGATGCGGCCGTCGGGAGTCGCTCCGATGAAACCGGTGACGACCGGAACGACGGCTGCGGCAAGCAGCGGGACCAATAAATCGCGGCCGCGGCGCTTGGTTTGTTCCAGATGCGGCTTGGCGTCGCGGAACGTGTCGCAGGTCAGAACGAATTCGGACGATGCGACGGGAACAGCGGTGACGCCGGAGCGCTCGAGTGCGGTGGCAAACAGGCGCGCGCTGAAGCGTTCGCCGAAAGACGCCAGCCGGTCGAACAGCTCTGGAGTGGCTGCTACGTGTTCGTTCGTCGGGACTTCGTGAAGCAGGTCGCGGCCGAGAGAATCGAGCCCGTAGGACACGCGGTCGTGCGCGTCGGCATCGAGTGCGAGTTCGCGAAGAACATCGTGGTGAAGACGGAGCAAGACTTCGGCATCGGCACGCGCGCGTTGATTTCTACGTTCGGCAAGAAGTTGCGCGATGGCGAGGAGGCGATCGGTGACGCCCTTCATCGCGGAGACGACTACGACAACGTGCGATCCGCGAGCGACCGGCTTCACCAGCCCCGCGGCGTGCAACATGCGCTCAGCACCGAGCAACGACGTGCCGCCGAACTTGAAGGCGACGATCTCTCGGCGATTGCAAAGCGCGTCGCGTGACGCACGAACCTCTACCGCTGCGCTATCGAAATGCGGGGATAAGTCACCCTCCGCGATTGCTTCTGCTTGAGCTTGCTTGGAACTCATGGCCGCTCCCTTGTGGGTTGCCGCTGGAGCGACTCTGGAGGGGCTGAAAAGAAGAAACCCACCGCCAGTTCGCTTCGGCGGTGGGTTGGAAACTTTGTTTCGCTTGCTAGTTTCTCCACTCGCCGGTAGCGGTAATCGACGTAGTCGTAGTCGAGGTAATCGACCGCGACGACGTCGAGGAAGTAATTCGCTTAGCGGCGATGGACGAAATCATATCGACCGAAAGATAGCATGGAGCGGGGAGACAGCAAAGTGAATATTTGTTCAAGCTTTCAGGTGGTTTCCTAGGGTGCGACAGGGTCTCATCGTCTGGTTAACCATTCCGACCCCTCCCCCCACCTTTTGCGTAGGTGCGGATTCTAAAGGACTTTAAGTTCAACGTTATTGTAAGTGCGGATTCTGCGGGACTTACGGGCACATTTTTCGTAGGTGCGGATTCTAAAAGACTTAGCTTGCTTCCAGTGGTCCCATCGGATCGGGCGTGTATGCCGGCCATTAGGTCACGCCAAGGGAACGATGCGTTCTCGTGCGGATTGACGGAAATCGAAAATGGCGAGCGTGAACTCGAATTCTCGGAGCACTGCCTACAAACACTATAACACACCCCAAATTGGGCGAACTGCCAACCAGCGCGGCTCTCGCCAGGCTGGTTTTAGTACTACAGTCTAAAAGACTGGTAACACACGACTTAAATGCGCAACTTTCGCCAGAGGTGAGGGTTTGATTCGGCAAGGGTTGGTGGGCGCTAAGCGCCTCCGGGGTAACTTAAAAACCATTGGAAAGGAAGCTCGCTATGAAACCCATGAAGTGGCTTAGTGGAATTGCGGTGCTGGCACTGGTTGCCGCAGCCTCCGGCTGTGGTGGCGGGGCCTCGAGTACGACGCCTACGCAACCAGAGAGTGGAAGCGTATTTGTGAACGGTACAGACGCGCCGTTGCCAAGCGTGGTGTCGTTCCAAGTGGACATCACCGGTATGACGGTGTCGGACGGCGTGAATCCACCAGTATCCGTGCTGAGCGGGACGCAGACCGTGGACTTCGCGCGACTCAACGGATTGCACACGCTGCTGGATCTGAACTCGATTCCGGCAGGAACGTACACCACCGTGAATGTGACGCTGGCGAACCCGGAAATCATGTATCTCAACGTAACCAATCCACAAACGACTCCTCCGACGCGGCCGACGGTCACAACGTTGGACGCTACGAGTTCACCTGCGGTGACCCTGACGCAATCGTCGGTGCCCATCACTCTGAGCAGTCCGTTGACGGTTAATGCGGGCGACATCATCGGATTGTCGTTTGACTTCGACTTGCGACATTCGATTCAGGTGGACGCGAACGGGAACTTCACCGGGGTCGTAAACCCGACGCTAGACCTGAAGGCGATTACGCCCAGCGACTCCGACGCCTACATCGACGACTTCGTGGCGGGCGTCACCAGCGTTGGCACCAGTTCCTTCATGATTCAGGGACCGCACGGACATCAGTTCACGGTGAACGTGAACGATCAGACCGAGTGGGAAAACAGCGAGAGCCTGAGCAATCTGACAAGCACATCGATCGTGGAGATTTCCGGCACGATTGACCGGACTTCCGGGGCGATTCTTGCGGACACGGTGGCGATCGTGTCGCAGGACAGCTTCTGGGCGGGCGGGTTGGTTACGTTCGTGGATCCGGCGACGGGCCCGGCGAACGACTTCGATTTGTACGTGCGAAGCGTGCTGCCATCGGGAACGGGATTCCAGTCGGGGCAGATTTCGACGATCGACCTAAGCGGGAACGAGAAATACTTCATTTACTGGTGGCACAATAAATTCACCAGCTTCCTGTTCAACTCGAGCCTGCTTGTGCCGGGGCAGCATGTGAGCATCGCCGGACCGTTCAGCAATGGTGCCGTTACGGTGAAGCGAGTCGTTTTGCGGCACGAAGGGCACAACGGCACATGGGTCGTAGGCAGCACTGACGTTGGTGCGAGCACGTTCCAATTCAACTCGAACGGGCTGGCCGGCGTGTTGTTCAATGGGCCGGTGACCGTGTATTGCACGCCCTTTACCGTGTTCAAGGGTGGGTTGACGGGTCTCAGCAGCATAACCGGCACGACGGCGATGAATTTGCGCGTCGTGGGTCTGGTGCTGAAGGATCCGATCAGCGGACAACCGGTGTTTGTGGCGCATAGCGTGGAGCAGATGTCGAACTAAAGAAGAACAGACAGAGACTGGGGCGGCCACTCCGATCGTTCGGAGTGGCCGTTCTTGTTTTTGGTCGCGTTGCGGAATGAACCGAAAAAGGCGCCCGCTTCAGAAAGCGGCCGCTACACGGAAAGAGCCATGATCTCAGGTCTGGAATATGAGGCTGGAGCAGGTCAGGCCGGATTCGGCTTTTTGGAGTTCGGAGATGTCGATTGGGGTTACGTGGAATCCGGCGGCTTCGATTTTGGCGCGGGTTTGTGGGAAGGACGCGGGGAAGATTACGGTGTCGTTGAGGGCTAGGGCGTTGGCTGCGTGCGGTTCTTCTGGGGCTACGTCGATCCAATCGAAGTTGTCGAATGGAGCGGGGTCGAACCATGGGCGATTGGCTAGCAGCGTGTTGCGGCCCAGATAGGTGACGGCGGATTTCAAATGCAGGCAACCGGTTACGGGAACGGCGACGATTTTGTAGCCGTATGGCGAGAGGATCGCGGTGAGTTGGCAAATGCCTTCGGCGTTGGTGCGTGTAGTCAGGCCAACGAAGAGCGTGCGGTTGATGCGGAGGACGTCGCCACCCTCGATGGCTCCGGGAGCGGTGATGTGGGCAAGCTTGCGAAATGGGGCGAGAGCTTTCGCTAGCGATTCGCCTTCGGGCTGGCGGGATTTGGTGCCTAAGGGAAGAATCACGGCCAGCTCGTCGAGGACGATAGCGGGATCTTCGACGAACATGGAATCGGGAAGGTCGGGCTCGGCGGCGAGGGAGATCACGCGGGCGCCGAGTTTTTCTAGGAGCTGTTCGTAGGCGTGGTGCTGGGCCTGGGCTTTGGCGAGATCGATAGGTTGGCGTTGCATGAAGGTCAGTTCGCAGTTCACGATTGCGGGGCTGACGGCGCGGGTGATGGCTGTGAACATGTTGGCGGAGGAAGTTTACATGAGCTTGCGGGGTGACCGATCTAAAGATCGGCCACTACAGGATGGTGGGCAGCGCCGGGTTAAAGCCCAGCGCCTACATTGAAGGGGGTGGCGCTTGCATATACACTTTGCGCGCAACAACTTGCGCGCAACGACGAGGAGCGATTGAGATGAAGGAATGGCGCGGCGTGGTCGAGGCGCTCATGGCGGGTTTGCTGCTCTTCGGCGCCAGCGGCAGCGGCTTGGGTGCTGACGAGCGCGGGCAAAGGATGGAGGCGGCAGTCGACGAAGTGTTTGAGGATTTGGCGCGTTCTGGTTCGCCGGGATGCGCGCTGGGCGTGTATCGCAACGGGCAGATGATTTACGCCAAGGGTTACGGGCTGGCGAACGTGGAAGAAAAGGTGCCGATTACGCCGAAATCCGTATTCGACATTGGATCGACATCGAAGCAATTTACGGCTGCAAGCATTTTGCTTCTGGAGAAGCAGGGGAAGCTCTCGATTAACGACAATGTGCGAAAGTATTTGCCGGAATTGCCGGACTACGGCAAGAAGATCACGATTCTGCAGTTGCTGAACCACACCAGCGGGCTGCGCGACTACCTGACCTTGATGGAACTGGCCGGAATCAATACCGATAGCGTTACGACCGACGAGGATGCGCTGGCACTGATCACGCGGCAGCGGGGATTGAATTTTGCGCCGGGCAGCGAATGGTTGTATAGCAACACGGAATTTTTTCTGCTTTCGGTGATCGTGAAGCGCGTGAGCGGGAAGACGCTGCGCGAATTCGCGGCTGAGAACATTTTCAGCCCTTTGGGAATGACGCATACGCAATATCGCGACGACCATACAGCACTGATTCCGGACCGCGCGCTGGCTTACAATTGGAAGGAAAAGATCGACGGATACACGTTGAACGTCTCCTATTTCGAACAAACCGGAGATGGGGCGGTACACACTTCGGTGGAAGACCTGCTGAAATGGGACGAGAATTTCTACAGCGGCACGATCGGCGGAAAAATATTTTTGGCGGAGCTGCAGGAAAACGGAAAACTGAACAGCGGGAAGGTTTTGGATTACGCGAAGGGTCTGAGAGTGGCCGACTACCGTGGGTTGCATTCCGTGCGCCACGGAGGCTCGTGGGGCGGATACCGGGCGGAGTTGTTGCGGTTTCCGGATCAGCATTTTTCAGTGGCGTGCCTTTGCAATGTGGGGAACGCGAACCCATCGAGGCGTGCGAATGAAGTTGCCGATGTGTATCTCGGCAGTCTGATGAAGCCGAGAGATACGAAAAAGGACCTGGAAGAGAACCCGAAGAAGGAAACCTTCGGAGCGCCGCTGACGACGGACCAGCTCCAGACTTATACCGGAGATTATTGGAGTGAGGAGTTGGGGGTGACCTACCGGCTGGGAATCTCCGACGGCAACTTGAAAGTAATCGCGACGCTGGACCGGTCCGGGATGCCGCGTACGAATGCTTTTTTGCCCAATGAGTTGCGGCCTACGGGCGACGACCAATTCACGATGGCCGGCAAATCCATAACCATGAAATTCAAGCGAGACGGCAACGGTGCTGCTTCGGAGTTCACATTGGACGCGAAGCGCACTACGGGCGTCACCTTTACCCGCGTAGGGACTGCTGCGCACTAACAGGGGAACTACGGCCAGGGGACGATGGCGGACTGCGCGAAGTGCGCGATCCAGAGCCTAGTGATGCCGGCACCCAGTAGCATACCCGCGATGATCAAGGCGATGACGCCCAAGGTGATCCAGAGATCGGATCGCATTGAGGGTGCCTCTTTGTCGGCGCGACGCTCGTGTCCATTCGTACTGGTTGCCGGGACGTGCGCGGCAGGGAGGGGGGCCTCCGCAAACTCCGGCTGCGCAATCAGGCAATAGCCCTTGCGCGGGACGGTCTCAATGTAGAGGGGTTTATCGGAGGAATCGCCGAGGGCCTGGCGTAGTTTGTTCACCGTGGTGTTGACGTTGGCGTCGTAGTTGACTTGAGATTCCGCGGGCCATAGGCGCACGCGCAGCTCTTCCCGGGTGACCACATCCCCCTGCTTTTCGATCAGCGCGATCAAGACCTGGTAGACTTTGCCTTGCAACTTCAAGCGGGTACCGCTCCTGGTGACCTCCTGGCGCTGCTGGTCGACCTGGAACGGCCCAAAGCGAATGTAGCGCGAAGGGAGTTGTAGCATCCGGGCCGCTCCGGAGGCCTCATTGGGTTCGATCATGGAACTCAGGTCAGTGGCCATACACCCCACCCTTTAGGCAGATAGACGTACGAAGAGACCAAGCGTTTTCATAAGATACGAAAAAGTTGGGGGGAAGGTTTCCTATTTACCGGCAGATTTAAGAAAAGCACAGAAACACGGGAAAGTATGTAAAACAAAGAGCATTTTGGACGCCTTGTTGAACGCTCATCGCGGTTACACGCTAAATTTTACAAACCTGAGACAACCGTCAAATTGGCCTGGTTTGCGCGGCCGAGGCACTGAACTCTCTGGCCTCAATGTGAATGGGCTGGAGGACGAGGACTTGTTTTCGTTTCGGGATCGGGGCGTCTAACCCAAAAGTTCGATGCGCTGAAGCGGCGCCGCTACACTCGGAAGGACAGGCTTCGATTATTCTGCAGGAGTGCTTGACGGGGAGGTCGAGGCGCTGCTGGGCAGGACGGAGATTTCGACGCCGGAGGGAAAGCGCTTGGAGCGATAGATGCGCTGAGTAGCCTTCTGGTAGTCAGTATCCTTGGCTTCGAAAATATTGGGCACAAATTTTTGAGGGTTGCGATCGTAGAGGGGGAACCAGGTGCTTTGCACCTGCACCATGATGCGATGGCCCTTCTTAAAGAGGTGGTCTGCGGTGTGAAGGTCGATGGTGAAGAGCGTGACCTCGTTCGGCGTGATCGGTTCGGGCTTTTCGAATGAGTTGCGGAAGCGCCCGCGAAAAATCTCATCCGCAATCATCAGTTGGTAGCCCGAGAGCTTCCCATCGGATGCGACTCGTTCGGGATAGACGTCGATCAGTTTGACGATCCAATCGGCGTCGCTCCCGGTGGTGGAAGCGAAAAGCTTGGCCGTGACTCTGCCGGCGACCGTGATGTCATCGGTGAGTGCGTCGGTCTGCCAAATGAGCACATCCGGACGCTGATCGACGAAGCGCTGATCCTCGACGAGCCAGGTGTACCAATTCCCGGGATGATCTTGGGGATAGGTCATGTCCACAGGGCGATGGCGATAGGGAACTGGATGCGAAGGGTCGCTGACGTAAGCGTCGTGCGATTCAGGGTCGCTGATTTGCGGAGCGTCGAAGGAGAGTTTGCCGTCCTCCTGGAAATAGAGGTCACGTGTTTGGGCTTCGCGCGGAGGCCAGGAATCGAAAGCGGTCCAGGTGTCGCTGCCGGTTTGGAACAGCAGCACTTCTTTCAGCGGGAGTTTTCCTTTGTCCTTCAGCCAGAATGCGAACCACGGAGCTTCGATGTTCTGGCGAAAATAAACGCCGGTGTCGCTGCCGAAGGGAATCTCCCCGAGGTTCGCTCCCCTGTTGCGACCCCAACCACCATGGTTCCAGGGTCCCGCGACAAGATAATTACGATTGTGACTGTCTGATTTTTCGAGGCGCTCGTATAACGCGGTCGGGCCGTAAAAGTCTTCCTGGTCCCACCAACCGGCGACGTTGAGATTCGGGACTGTTGACTCTTTCAGACCAAAGGCCACGGCGCGACGCTTCCAGAAATCGTCGTAATTCGGATGCACTATGAAATCGTTCCACGTGGGAATCGATCCGTGGAAATATTTCGCATTGGCGTTGGAAAGCGTGCCGAGGCGGAGATACCAGTCGTAGAGGTCGAAGCGATCGAACGAGAAACTATAATTCTCGTTGGAGGTTTCCAGCAGGGCGGAGTACTCAAATGCGTAGCTGAGGCGGAATGCGCCGTTATGAAAGAAATCGTCGCCGAGGAAGACGTCGCCCATGCAAGCCTGTTCGGACACCGCTTTTACCGCGGGATGCGGGTTGATCATGCCCATGGTGACCAGAAAACCGTCGTAGGAAATACCGTCCAGGCCGACCCGGCCGTTATTGTGCGGAACATTTTTAATCAGCCAATCGATGGTGTCATAGGCGTCGGTGCTTTCATCCACGCCTTTCGGGTCGGCGGGATCGTGAATGGGCCGGAGCATGACGAATTTTCCTTCGGAGGCGTAGCGGCCGCGAATGTCCTGGAAGACGAAGATATAACCGTCGGGCATCATCGAATCGTAGCGAGACAGCCTCCGACTGTAACCGTTGTGCGGACTGGAGATTCCATAGGGAGTGCGTTCGAAGAGAATGGGAAGTGGCTGGGCGGCGTCCTTGGGCGCGTAGATTTCGGTGTGAAGGCGGATGCCATCGCGCATCGGGATCATAACTTCGGTTTTGTCGAAGGCGGTGGCGTAGTCGGAGGCGAGTTGCTGCGCTGGTGCGGGCCGCAGCGCAAAAAGCAGGATCGCAATCGGGAGAAGGAGCACACGGCCGGCGAAGTTCTTCACTTCACTATCCTTCCTCCTTATTGTGCGATGCGACCTGTATGGATTCCATCTTTGAGGTCGAAGGTCGCGCCTACAGTACCTACCACGCAGTCATGCCTGCTGAGTCCGAGGCGTTGGCGCAGGCGATAGACACTTTCGATCCCGGTGCAATGCGCGCCGAGAATTTGTGCGATCTGGAATTCCTTCAGCTTGTCGGCAGTCCAATTCAACTGTTCGTCCTTGGCGTTGTAGAGGTGGAATCCGCCGATTGCAGCATCTACGGGCGCAGGACGAATGAACTTTCGCGCATATTCCAGAGTGTTGATGATGCCCGCATGACCGCAACCCGCGAGTAACACCAGGCCGCTCGAAGTGTTGAACAGCAGCGATTGATCTTCCGGAAGATAATCTTCCACCCAGGCGTCGCCTTCTTTTACTTCGATACCAGCGGGGTAGTTCTTCTCAGGATAGGTTCGCGGCACCGGCCCGGTCAGCCAAACGCCCGGCTGGATTTCGTCCGGTTTGTCGTGCTCAATGAACTTTCCGCCCGTCGCTTCATACTCTTTCTTCATAGCGATCATCGGATTAGAGTCGCGGCCGCGGCGTTCGAGGAAAATACCCTTCCCAACGTGCACACGCGAGAGCGCGGCGGGATTTTTTTTGGCGAATTCACGGCGCAACGTCATCAGCCCGGTCGTGTGGTCGTTATGAAAATGACTGAGAATGACATCTTGCACGTCGCTCAGGTCAATTTTCAGTTCTTTGGCATTTTCCAGGACGGTGTTTGGGCGAGCGCCACTGTCGAAGAGGATTTTTTTGCCATCTGCTTCCACCAGGGCGGCGAAACCCCACTCGCCGATGCCGTCATCGGCAAGCATGGTGGAGAGAATTGTAATGTTCAGAGATTTCACCTCGGCGAGCGGTCCAGGGGACGCCATGGGAGCCGGGAATGCCGGCTGGAAAGGGACAAGAGCGCCGGCGTTCGAGAACAGGGCGACCCCCAAAACAGCGACCAGCAGGCCCAAGCGTCCGATCACAATTCTCCATTCGTCGAGAAGCGATTGGTTCGATTTCGCGCAATGTAGCATACACCTGGCTGGCCGCAATTCGCTGCGTCTGATAAACTGTAGGTTGCTCGACCGCACCTGAGAATAGGAGATTTGTCCGGGCTGCTGGTTGTTCCAGCAGCTATTTTTGTCTTTGCTCCGCCTGCAAGCTGTCCACACGGGCGGAGCGGTCAATTCACGGCAACGCTACACACATGAGCCAAAATATTCGCAACATCGCCATTATCGCGCACGTTGACCACGGCAAGACTACGCTCGTTGACGCCATGCTGCGTCAAAGCGGAATTTTTCGCGCCAACGAGGCGCTCGTCGAACGTGTTATGGACTCCAATGACCTGGAGCGCGAGCGGGGTATCACCATTCTCGCGAAAAACACCGCCCTGTTTTTCCACGACACGAAAATTAACATTGTGGATACGCCCGGTCACAGCGACTTCGGCGGCGAAGTGGAGCGCGCGCTGCGCATGGTGGATGGCGTCGTCGTACTGGTAGACGCCAGCGAAGGCCCCCTGCCCCAGACGCGCTATGTGCTGCAAAAGGCGCTGGCCGCCAAGCTTCCTCCAGTGATCGTACTGAACAAAATCGACCGCGTCGATGCGCGGGCAGCGGAAGTTCTAGACGAAATCTACGATCTCTTCATCGATCTTGACGCTACCGAAGACCAACTCGATTTCCCGGTGGTCTATACGAATGCGCGCGATGGCGTGGCGTATACCAAGTTGGGAGACGATTCGAAAGATCTGCTGCCGCTGTTCGAGGCCATCGTGAAATCCATTCCCGCACCGCCCGGCGACCCCGAAGGCATTCTACAAATTCAAGTAATGAACCTGGATTACAGCGAGTTCCTGGGGCGCATCGCCATCGGCCGCGTATTTAACGGCACGATTCGCCGAGGCACCGATGTGGGCATCAGCAAGCTGGACGGGAAGCTCGTCTCCACGCGCATCACGAAGCTGTATACCTTCCGTGGCCTGGAACGTGACGAGGCCGAGACCGTCGTGGCTGGCGACCTCGTAGCCATTGCCGGAGTCGAAGGCATCCAGATCGGCGAGAGCATCATCGACCTCAACAACCCCATGCCTCTTGAACCGTTGCTCATCGACGAGCCGACGCTGGCCATGATTTTCACCGTCAACAGCAGCCCGCTTTCCGGCAAGGAAGGTAACTACCTTACCTCCCGCGATCTCCGCGATCGCTTGCAGAAAGAGCTGCTCACCAACGTTTCCATTCGCGTCGAGGATACCGACACTCCGGAATCCTTCCGCGTTTTAGGCCGCGGTGAACTGCAGCTCGCGATCTTGATAGAAACGATGCGCCGCGAAGGCTTCGAGCTCATGGTTGGCAAGCCCGAAATTGTGGTACGCACGGAAAACGGGAAAAAGCTCGAACCGCTGGAGCGCCTGGTCATCGACGTCCCGGAAAATTTCATCGGGATCATCCTGGAAACCACCGGCACGCGCCGTGGCGAAATGCTGAAGATGAGCAATCACAACTCCGGCCGCGTGCGCATGGACTTCAAAATCCCGTCGCGGGGATTGATCGGACTGCGCAGCCAATTGCTGACCGACACCCGCGGCACCGCCTTGATCCATTCGATTTTCGACGGCTGGACCGACTATGCCGGCGAGATGGCGTTGCGTCCCACGGGCGCGCTGGTTGCGGATCGCTCCGGACCATCGACGGCGTTCGCGCTGTGGAACATCCAGGAACGCGGCGAACTCTTCATCGGCCCCGCAATTGAGGTCTACGAGGGCATGATCATCGGTGAAAATTCGCGCGAGCAGGACATGGACGTTAACGTTACCAAGGAAAAGAAGCAGACCAACATGCGCTCATCCAGCGCCGATGAAGCCATCCGCCTGATCCCGCATCGCGAGCTGAGCCTCGAGCAGGCCATCGAATTTATTGCCGACGATGAATTCGTCGAAATCACCCCGAAGTCGATTCGCCTTCGCAAGAAGGTTTTGCAGGCCAACAGGCGCCCACGCCGCTGGCAGGAAATTCGCGCCAGCCACGAAACCGCGCGCTAGAGCTCGTCTCTTACCGGGTAGCACAGACGGTCCTGCCTGTGTCCCAACGAAAACCGCACCTGCTCAACCACAAGCGTGCGAGGGTGCGTCCTCAGCCCAAGCCATTAGGGCCAGCTAGCAAACTCCACTGGGCTTCGGCGCCGTTCCAGTCTCTTGCGTTGGAGCGGCCTGAGGGCTCGGCACAACGTATGGCGTCGTACCCGCCAGATTCGAAGTGCATTCTTGAATGATCTGCGGAATCGCAGCCAGGGTCGACGGCAAATTCGGAATCGACTGATCGGGTGCCTTGAAGTTAAACGCGCTGGTCATGTCGCCCACCGCCGCGCGGCGCCAGGCGCTCAAATTCGGGACCTCCGCGCCAAACAAAGTCTCCAGAAATCGCAAGACTGAAGTGTGATCGAACGGATCCGTCGCAACAAATCCGCCGCGACTCAGCGGCGAGATCACCAGCATTGGCACCCGGAAACCCAACCCAATTGGACCAGATACAGCCGGCATGCCGACCACGGTCGGGTCCGGCACAGCAGGCGCAGTCACGAATTCTCCCGGTGTACCTGCTGGTGCGGTCGGCGGAGGGACGTGATCGAAGAACCCTCCGTTTTCATCAAACGTGACGAACAAAGCGGTCTTGGCCCACAACGCGGGATTTGCGCTCAGCGCGCTCACGATCAGCGAAAGAATGTTTTCGCCGAACAAGGAAGGTGCCGGCGGGTGATCCGAAGTGACTACCGATCCGATGATCCACGAGACCTGCGGCAGGTTGTTTGACGCGATGTCGGACAGAAAATCCACCGGGAACTGCGGGCCGAAGGCGTTCTGGTGCAGCACCGATACCGGGTCTTGAAAATTTTTGAAATAAGACAGGACGTTGTCCGACAGGATTCCACCGAGAATCGTTTCGTCCGGCGACGAATACACCTTCCAGGAAACGCCGCGGGTCTGAAGCTGCTCAGGCATGGTCGTGTAGGTTAGCTTGCCGTAGAAGGCGCTACGGTTCGTCACGATGGTCTGCAGTACCGGACCGCCGTTGAGCCCGTCGGGATCTAAAGACGCGGCCATGGTATACAGGCGATTGGGGTCCGTAGGACCGATCACCGAGCAAAAATAGTTGTCGCAAATCGTGAACGCATCGGCTAGCGCGTAGTAGTAAGGGAGATCGGCGCGATTGTAATAGCCCATGCTCAGGACCGCGTCGTTGGGGCTGATCGGGAGACGTGAAGTCACAAAGCCATTCATCGCGCCGTTGTTCCAGCTTTGGTGCTGAGGCACCCAGTCATGGCTGATGTCGTGCGTGCATGCTGCGTTTGTCGTCGTCGTGTCCAGATGGAATGGCAGCAGAGTACCCATGGGCGCATTCGTCGTGTTCGACGGATCTGGTTGCTGGAAGGCCACGCTCTGGTCCGAGAATCCACGCACACCGCGATAGTTGCCGAAGTAGTGATCGAAGGATCGATTTTCCTGAATGAAAATCACCACGTGCTCGATATCGCTCAGCATGGAGCACGCCGCCGGAGTCGAGGGCACCGAAGGGGTGATGGAACCGCCACCACCGCAACCGTACAAGGCAAAGGATGCGATCTCCGCCGACGACGCAGCGGCGATGAGCTTGAGCAATTCCCGGCGAGTTAGCCTTTTCATAGTTGCGCTGGTGTCTTAGATGCCTTACCAGCAAGAAAAGGACAGTCGTCACGGTCGCAGGTGACGCTGGATTCGCGATGGATAAACCTTTAGTTCTTGCGGGATTTCCATTGACACACTATGGCGTTACACGATATAGTGCCTCACGATGCAGTAAAGCCTCGCAGTGGAAAGCGCGTATGAACAAAACTCCTGAACCGACCGCACCACTCACGCCCGCCATGTTTCACGTATTGCTGGCGCTCGCCGGCGATGACCTTCATGGCTACGCCATTCTCAAGGAAGTCGCATTGCGCACCGGCGGGGAAGTACAGCTGAGCACCGGCACTTTGTATGGAATTATCAAGCGCCTGCTGAACGATGGGCTCATCACGGAGCGCCGCGAGCGGCCCGCCGCGATTCACGACGACGAGCGCAGACGTTATTACCGCCTGACATCCAAGGGCCGCGACGTCGCTGCGGCGGAAGCGGAACGCTTGGAGAAAGTTGTGGCCTTGGCGCGTTCCCGACGGCTGTTGAAGAAAACTCAATTGGCTTAAGAGGCCGAATGTCTGATGAGCCGCGCGAGCCAGGCGGCGCGAGAGGTAATCATGAGCGACACCACCTCAGGATCCAGCACACGCCGTTTTCGCATGCTCCTGCGATTGCTGCCCGCGGAATTTCGCGGCGACTATGGGCCAGAGATGGAGCAAGTTTTTGCTGAGCAGCGCGCCGGCGCGGCACGTCACGGAGACAAAATGGGAATCTGGCGGCTGTGGTGGGAGACTGCGAAAGGAATCTTCACCACCGCGCCGCGCGAACATCTCTCGATGCTTCGCCAGGACGCCGGCTTCGCGCTGCGCATGATGCGCAAAAATCTCGGCTTTACCATCGCGGCAATCATCGTCCTGGGCCTGGGGATCGGCGCGAATACCGCGATCTTCAGCGTCGTCAATGCTGTTCTGCTGAAGCCGCTGCCTTACGAACATGGAGAGCGCCTGTTGATGCTGAACCAGCGAACGGCGCGAGGTGGCGGCGGAGTTGGACGTTCCTCCGTGCCGGAGCTCAACGATTATCGCCGACAAAATCGCAGCATGGATGGCATCGTCGAATACCACAACATGCAATTCATCCTGCTTGGCCGCAGCGAGCCCGAGCGAGTGGAAACTGGCGTGGTCTCCTGGAATTTCTTCGACCTGTTTGGCGTGAAACCCCTGGCGGGCCGCATGTTTGAGCCAAACGACGAGAAGCCCGGTGCGCCGGCAGTCCTGCTGCTCAGCTTCGAATACTGGGAGCGAAGTTTCGGCGGCGACCCCACCGTCGTCGGCAAAACGTTCCGCATGAACGATAAACCTCACACCGTGATCGGCATACTGCCGCCATTTCCGCAATATCCGCACGAAAATGACGTTTACATGCCGTCAGTGGCCTGCCCGTTCCGGTCCGATCCAGGACTCATCGCCAATCGCCAGGGACGCATGCTGCGTTTGTTTGGCCGCATGAAGCCAGGCGTGAAACCCGCGCAGGCCGAAGCCGATCTCTCGACGATCGCAGCCTCGATGCAGCGCGATTATCCGGACGATTATGCAAAGGACACTAACGCGCGAATGGAGGCGACGCCGCTGAAGACCGAGCTTACCCGCGACGCCAAGCCGACCATGCTGTTCCTGCTGGCTGCCGCCGGCTTCGTGCTCCTCATCGCCTGCGCCAACGTCGCCAATCTCAATTTAGCGCGCGTGGTGCGCCGCGAGCGTGAAATGAGTTTGCGCACCGCAATGGGCGCAGGCCGCGTGCGATTGTTCCGCCAGTTGCTGACCGAGAGTTTTCTGCTTGCGCTCGGTGGCGGAATGCTTGGCCTGTTCCTCGCGATCAGCGGCTTGCAACTGCTTACTGCCTATGTCGCGCGGTTCACCCCACGTGCGCATGAGGTGCACGTGGACGCGCAAGTGTTGCTGTTCACCCTCGCGATTGCCGGCCTGGTGAGCATCTTGACTGGCACCGTCCCGGCGTTGGCGCGGCGCACCAACCTGATCATCAATTTGAAAGAAGGGGGATCGCAAGCCACCCTCGGCGCAACGCGCGGTAAGATGCGCAGCGCTTTGATTGTCGCCCAGGTCGCCGTCTCGTTCCTGTTATTGATCGGCGCTGGCTTGGCCGTGCGCAGCCTGATCAACTTGCAGCGAGTAGACGCCGGCTTCCATCCGGAAAATGTTTTGACCATGCAAATCAGCCTGGACTTCTCCAGGTACATGTCCGACAAAGGTATGGACGCATCGAACCGCCTCATGCTTGGCTTCGCCGATTCGCTCCTGGCAAAAATCCAGGCGATGCCCCAGGTAACTTCGGCTGCGGTGTCCGGCGAATTTCCACTCGATAAATCGCCGGCATTCAACAACCAGTTCGTGATCGAAAGGCAGCAAGGCAACGCCTCCAGCGATATCCCCACGGCAGAATTTAATGTCGTTAGCCCAGACTACTTTCGCACGCTCGGGATACCCATTTTCAGCGGAAGAACATTTGATGGCCGCGATCGGCCCGACAAATTGCGCGTCGCGATCATAAACCAGGCGTTGGCACGACACTATTTTCACGATCAGGATCCGGTAGGGCGCCGCATCTCGTTCGACGACGGCAAGGAGTGGACACAAATCGTCGGCGTTTCGGGTGACGTGCGCGAACGCACCCTCGATCAAACACCCAGCGAACTCATCTACTTGCCCTACGCGCAATATCCGCAGATGTCCCCCAGCCTCGTCGCGCACACCCAGGGCGACCCTTTAAACATCGCGCGGGCTGCGGTCCAGCACTTGTACGAAGTGGACGCGAATCAACCCGCGGGACACATTCGATCTCTCGAGCAAGTACGCGCCGATTCCATCGCGGCGCCACGGTTGACCGCGAATCTGCTCGGCTTGTTCGCACTGCTGGCGCTGGCCATTGCCGCGGCTGGAATTGGCGGAGTTATGGCGCTGTCCGTGAGTCAGCGAACACACGAAATCGGTGTACGCATGGCGATCGGCGCGCGTCCGGCGGAAATTATCTGGATGGTTCTTAGGCAAGGGATGACGCTCGCGCTAGTCGGTGTTGTGGCCGGCGCGCTGGGCGCATTCGCGCTTACGAACGCACTAAAGAGTTTGCTTTTTGGGGTGACGCCCACCGATCCCACAACGTTTGGCGCGGTTGCCGTGATGCTGGCGGCCGCTGCATTCGCCGCCTGCTACATTCCGGCGCGCCGAGCCGCGCGGGTTGATCCATTGCAAGCGCTACGCGCCGAATGAGCAGCGCTACTACGATCGCTTCCGGGAGGATATGTTTGACCGCTGTCTTGACCGAAGGAATGCTTCCCCTGATCGCGCGTTGGCTAGTCAGCGTAATTTTCGTGACCAGTACGCTCAGTAAATTGTTCAGTTGGGGCGGCAACGTCGACTATATGGCATCGAAGCACCTGCCCATGATTCCCGTGCTGCTGGCAGGCGCGCTTGCGATCGAAGGACTCGGTTCCCTGTGCCTGATCATTGGATTCGCCGCGAGAGCCGCTGCTTCGGTGTTATTCCTCTATCTAATTCCTGTCACGTTCCTCCTGCACGATTTCATGTCCACGAACTTTCAGAAAAATCTCGGGATTATGGGCGGCCTATTAATGATTGCCACGTATGGCCCCGGCAGATTTGCGTTGGCGCCGCGACGCACTCCTTCCGCCGCAAATGAGCCCGCAGAATGGTCAGTGCGCTGACTGTTTCAGCAACTCGTCCAGACGATCCTTCCAGACCGCGGCCAGGGTATGCGTCCCATGCCCTCGCGTGTTTTCACCGATCGGAATCAGGACGAACCGCCCATTCTTCAGCCGCTTGGCTTCCCGCTCCGCAATTCCCAATTCTGGCGGATTGATGAAATCATCCGCCGAATTCATCCACATCACGGGGGCCTTGATCTTTTCCAAATTCGGCGACGGATCGTAGTTCCGCGACGCGTTCACCTGGTATAGCAAGTCGTTCGCGTCCAGCCCGGGCATTCGATCGTGAAAGTACTTGTCCAGGTACTTGTCGGCGTCATCGCGGGTCGGCGAGTTCTTCTGCATCAGCATTGGCGCGCTCCCCGCAATCAGCAATAGATCGAGCGCCGTTCGCAAGCCCTGCGCGGGCTCTGTCGCGTAGTCGCCGCCCTTCCACTCCGGATCATTGCGAATTCCATCCATCAACATCTTGCGCCAGACCCGGTTGCGTCCCGCAATCTGCACCGGCAGGCAAGCCATGGGCATCAGCGCATCCATGAGGTCCGGATACGTCTCGCCCCAAACGAAGGAATGCATACATCCCATCGATGTGCCAAAAAGGAGTCGCAAATGATTTACGCCCAGGCCTTCGGTGATCAGTTTATAGTGAAGCGCCACCATGTCGTCGTAGTCGTAGTGCGGAAAATGCGCGTGCAGGCCATCACTGGGTTTCGACGATTTCCCGTGGCCGATTCCGTCCGGCAGGATAATGAAGTAGCGTGTGGCATCCAGCAGTTGCCCCGCACCGAACAACTCGCCGGCGAAATAGGACTGCAGGAATTGCTGACCGCTGCCTCCGGTGCCATGAAGAATCAGCACGGCATTCGTGGTACGGCCCTGTGCATCTTTCACAGGCTTGCCTATCGTCGCGTAGTGAAGTCTCACTTCCGGAAGCGACTCGCCCGAGTGAAACTGAAAATTATGAACGACGAAATCCGCTTCGGCCGTCGCCGGAGCAGGCACTTGCTGCCCTGCGGCCGCCAGGACAACGAAAACGCTCGCTGCGAGGGAAGAGCTAAGTGATCGTAAGACCGCTCGGATCGTCGTCCGGAACATCGTTGGGAACATCGGGGCACCTCGGCGCCGGGAAATCTATCACAAACTCCGCAACGATTTTGTCAGGGCGTCTCTCTGACAATAAAAGGAGAGGGGAGGAGAGCCATAGCGTTAGCGGAGGTGCGCGTCGAACCACGCTAACGTTCTGGCGGTGCGATCGCGATCGTCGGCCGGTTTTGCGAAATGGTGACCTTCGTGTTCGTAGACGACCAGGGTAGTTTCGACGCCTTGCGTTTTCAGGGCGTGCCAGAATTCATAGGACTGCGGCGTGGGACATTCGCCATCGCTGTCGCCCACCAGGATCAGCGTGGGCGTTTTCACTTTTTTGATGTAGGTGATCGGTGAGCTCTTTGCGTACACCTCCGGGTCGTCATAGACCGACTTGCCGAAGAAAGGAATCATCCACTGATCGATCTTGTTTTCGCCATAATAGCTGAGCAGATTGGCGATGCCAGCGCCGGCCATGGCAGCCTTGAAGCGATCGGTTTGTGTCACGCCCCACATGGTCATGTAGCCGCCGTAGCTCCAGCCGGTCAACCCGAGACGTTCGGGATCGATGGGTGCGACCTTTAGGGCCGCGTCCACGCCGGCGAGCACATCCTTGAAGTCGCCGTTGCCGAAGTCTTTTACGTTGGCGCGGGTGAAGGCTTCGCCTTGCCCATAGCTGCCGCGTGGATTCGGCAGGAGTAGAAAATAGCCTGCCGCGGGCAGCGCCATCTCAAAATTACCCGACGTAGGCCAGCTTGATTGCACCGCCGCGCTGGGGCCGCCATGGACCCCGACGACCATCGGATATTTTTTGACGGGATCGAAATCACGCGGATAGATCAGCCAGCCTTGAATGTCGTAGCCGCTATTTTTCCATTGAATGCTCTTTGCTTCGCCCCAGCCCGGCTGGAGGCCTTTGTTGGCCTCGGTGATTTGCTTCCACTGACCGATGGGGCCGGCCCAGACTTCTGGAGGAGCGGTGAACGAGTCGCGAATCACGGTGGAGGACGTGCCATCGGGCGTGACGGAAAGATTCGGGTCCCATGGTCCGGCGGTAATGTTTTCGCTGCCGCGCCAGAGAGTTGCGACCTTGGAGTTCGCTGGATCGAGCAGGCTAACGGCGGAATCGGCTTCCACAAATTCGGTAAAGAGAATCTTGCCATCACTGGTCCAAGTCAGCCAGCTCGTGGAGGATTTTCTTTCGAGCGTGAGATTTGCGGCTTTGCCGCCGGTGGCGGGGACGAGGTAGACGTCGCCACCGACCGCGGGCTCGTCGCTCATCAGGCCTTCAATGAAGGCGATGCTCTTGCCGTCGGGCGACCAAGCGGGGTTGGCGATTTGCAGCGACGGTTTGTAGATGGATTTCATGAGGCCGGTGGCGGCTTCGAGGGTGTAGAGCTCGGCGATGTACCAGTTACTGTCGCCGTTGCCGGGCGCGGCGGTTACGGCGAGTTGAGTGCCGTCGGGTGACCAGCTGTATTCATATATATAGGTGTCGGCCGGGGAGATCTGGCGCAGGTTGCCGGAGTTTACGTTGACGAGTGCAAGCCGCTGCTCGAAGAAGGCGTCTTTGATTTCGCCGGTTTCCGGCGTTTCGGCGACGAGCGGGCCGGAGGCTCGGGTCGCGTTCTGCGTGAAGAGGACCGTGAGAGTTTTGCCGTCGGGCGACCAGCCCGGGGCGTCGAGGAAGCCTTTTACCTGAGTAAGTTTACGGGGTGCGCCGCCTGCTCTGGGCACGACATAAAGCTGAAGCTGGTCTTTCTTGATCGCGTCAGAGAGAAAAGCGATTTGGCGGCTGTCGGGGGACCAAGCGACATTGCTTTCGGCATGGACCGAACCTGCGACACCCGCAGTGATGCGAAGCGGCTGCCCGGCGGTTTTCAGATTTTTTACGTAGATCGCAGTGTTGCCGGTTGGAGCGCCGTCTTTGCCAGTGAGGATTTCGACCCAGGCGACTTTCGTGGCGTCGGGCGAAATCGCGGTTTGCCGAAAATGGTGCGCGGCGTTTAGCGTTTTCATGATGCCGTCGAGCGGAGTGGCCGGCTTGGGCTTTTCTTCCGCTTTCAGGCGCTTCTCGACGTCCTTTTTTGTGCCGGTCGTTTCGCGTTGCTGCGATTCATCGGGCTTCGGCTGATTCTGGGCGCAAAGTGGTTGGACGACCAGGATTCCGAGGAGTGCGGTTAGAAAAGTGGTCGCGCGAACGGCTGAAGTCATCTGAGTCCTCAGGGATGAAGTGGCCGGGTAACAGTAATGCGCGAGCGCAGCAATCGCAAGCCGCCGAAGAAGTGGGATGGCGGATCGATTTGTGCGCGCAGCAGTGGATATGGAGCTGGCCAGAAGGTTAACCATAACCGACCCTCCGCCCACCCGTTTTCGTAAGTGCGGATTCTAAAGGGCTTAAAGTTCAATGTTTTTGGATCTGCGGATTGCAAACGGGTTACGGGCGCGTTTTTCGGATCTGCGGATTCTAAAGGGTTTACCGTTGAGGCGGCCGTTGGTGGGCGGACGTTACAGGAGCTGTTCGGTGTGGCAAGCGGTCGAATGAGTTGTTCTGATAACACACACGAGGATAGCATACTGGTAAACTGTGGTCAAGGACCAATTCGGGACGAGAGCGGCACGATGTGAACGCCGCGGGTGAAGCTGCTTGATTCGGGTGGATGTCGAGGAATGGGAAGAAAAGCTAACCGCAAGACCCAGGTTCAAAAACCGAACCTGGGCCACCCTACGCGTCGGTCTTGATTGTGGGCGAGACCACATACCTGGGCCACCCGCCGAGAGAAGCGTAATTGCCCGTGCCACCCGCCAGGTCCGACCCAAAAGGGAGTGGCCGGTCTAAGACCGGCCACTACAGACCGAGAATTGGTTGTGATGGCGGGTGGAGATACGTAGAATCCGCGCAGCTTTGTGTGCCGGAGGGGAAGATGATCGATCGCCGGGGATTTCTTTCGTCGTTCGCGGGTGCGGCTGCGGCGACGAGTGCGTTGGGAATTGCGGCGCCGTGGCGCGGGCTGCTGGAACAGGCGCCCTCGCAATTGCCTGAACACTCGCTCTACGATTCGGATGAAGAAAAATATTGGGCGGAGTTGCGGAAGCAGTTTCTGATTCCGGCGGACGAAGTGTATTTGAACAATGGAACGGTGGGATCGTCACCGGCACCGGTGCTGCGTGCGGTGTTCGATGGCTACAACGATACGGAGAAGATGGCGCAGAGCGATCCGGAAGACTATCCGATCTGGGGATATGGGCCGTGGAACGAATTTCGCGATCCGCTGGCGGCGTTCATCGGATGCTCGCGCGATGAGGTCGCTTTGCTGCGGAATGCGACTGAGGCGAACAGTTATATTGCGAATGGGATCGACCTTAAGGCTGGCGACGAAGTGTTGATCACCGATCAGGAGCATCCTGGCGGGGAGCATCCGTGGGATTTGCGGGCGAAGCGCTACGGCGTCGTGGTGAAGAAAGTGGCGCTGCCGAAGCCGGTGGCCCGGGCGTCCGAGGTACTGAATAAATTCAACGATGCGATCACGCCGCGGACGCGCGTGATTTTTTTCAGCCACATCACGACGGTAACGGGTGTCGTTTTACCTGCAAAGGAGCTTTGCGCACTGGCGCGGTCGAAAGGAATCTTGTCGGCGGTCGACGGCGCACATGTGCCGGGAATGATGAAGCTGAACGTGCACGAACTGGGTTGTGACATGTACTCAGCGAGTCCGCACAAATGGCTGCAGGCGCCGAAAGGTTCGGGCTTCTTGTATATGCGCGAGGAAGTGATGGATCGCGTGTGGAACACGATTGCGACTGAAGGTTGGGACGATCCGAAACTGAAGGCCGAGAGGTTTCAGCGGATCGGCAGCTCGAACGTCCCAGCGTTGTGGGGACTGCGTGCGGCGATTGAGCTGGCAAATCAGATCGGGATGGATCGGATTGAGAAGCGCCACCGGCAGACGGCGGATTACATGCTGAACGAGATGATGAAGCGAGGGGCAGAGTCTTGGACATCACCTGATCCGGCGCTGCGTTGCGCAATCGTGACCGTGAACGTGCCGCCGATTGTGCGCATAGACCTGGAGAAATGGATGTGGACGACGAAGAAGATCAGGATTCGAGGCGGGGAGCCTTCGAAGCTGCGGCTTTCCACACCGTATTATTTGTTGCAAGGGGATGTGGAGAAATTTTTGGCGGCGTTTGATGAATACAAGAAGGCGCGTACGGGCTAATGACTGTGGCAAGCCCCCCACTCGTGCAACTCCCTGGCGAGATGACTCCGTTCCTTTTCTTGAGCTGCAATTACTTGACCGCTAACCTTTTCCAGTGCTTCTCGTGCCATCTTCTGGTCCGTTACGTCGACGGCCGAGCCTATGAACCCGGCGAACGAACCGTCCCCATTTAGCCTTGGGGATGCAACATCGAATATCCACCGGTACCCCCCATCGTGGCGGCGCATGAGGAGGAAGTGCGGCAACCCTTTCAAACAACTGATGGTTTGGAGGTCCGGAAAGGTCGACCTCCCTCACTTTGTCCTTATGGTGAAGAAGCTCCGAGTGTGCCACGGCCAAAAATAGCTTGTCCCAATTGGTTTCGCCCGCGACAACCGCGACCGTATTCGTATCAACTGGAGACGAAGCATTAGCTCGATCGTCTCCCGAAAACCCCAAGGACTTGCGACGCCGGTCACCCCTGGCCACATCTTCTGCTTATCGAGATCCCCCGCGCCGACCGCTACAAAGACGATCGGCACGCCGGGAAATATTTTGTCGCGGTATTCCACCGCGAAGTGAAGTGCCGCTGGGTTACATACGATCACAACATCCAGTTTAACCTTTGCGTACCTACGGCGGAGAGTCTCGGACACGCTCTCCCGATAAGATTTCTCTTCTATTTGCGGGTCTTCTAAATATGCGGTATTGAACGTAATTGACCCTGGAACACGAGCACGTATCGTGGGTTCAACCACGTCCAACACAGCCTGGCTAAATGGAATGGCGCTAAACAGCACCAATACGTGCTTCTCCTTGGGTTGTCCCTCAGAGGCGGAACTGGAGAGAGCAGACAACGGAATGACAAAAACTGTAAGCAAGGCGAGCGCGCAGAACTGGATGAGCCACGCACTAGGTTTGCTGTTGACGTATTGCCCAGCACACAGGAGAAGCGAGAGTCCTCGCCCCGAATGTTCGAGAACTTAGCATACCTATGCCTAGCACCTGATTCGTACGGCGCGCCACCGCCCTTCGGCGACGTAAGAACGTATCTGAGTGCGGGTCTTTTTCCTTAGTGCCGCATCAAGGAAATCAGAGTCACCATTGACCCCCAAGGATGCGACGGTTAACCAGGGTTTGCCAGCAACGAAATCCCGTCGTCGATCAACAGAAGTGTCTCGAATTGCGAAATACGGCAACCGTATTGGTGGCTAATCTTCGAAAACGCCTTTCACTCTTGCACAGCGGAGGGCAGTTTCCACCGCTCCTATCCCTAGGATTTCTTGACCATGAACGCAGGGGTCGACTACACTTACTGATTCGGAATAGGCTGCCTAGCAAGCCTGTTGGTTGCTGTGTGCTTGGGAGTGCTGGACCGGTCTAAAGACCGGCCACTACATGGGAGCAGGGCGGCGGCGGAAGAAACACTGAGCGCGCGTGTTTCGTAATCAGAATAGGGAATAGAGGGGGATTGCTTTGCCAAAGCGAACATATCAGCCGAACAAACGGCGGCGAGCGAAGACACACGGATTTCGCGTACGCATGAAGACCGTCGGAGGCCGCAAAGTGTTGGCGGCGCGCCGCAAGAAGGGACGCCATCGGCTCACGCCCGAGTAAGCCGGAGGGTCTGAAGTTTCCCCGCACAGCGCGAGTCGTGCGGCGGGGAGAATTTGATGCTGTGTATCGCACGGGCAAACGCCGCTCGAATTCCCACTTCACTGTTTTCTTTCGCGCGAACCAACTGCCGGAAAGCCGCTTCGGCTTCAGCATCAAAAAGGCGCTGGGCGGCGCGGTAGTGCGCAATCGTATCCGGCGGCGTGTGCGAGAGATCGTGCGCTGTCATCGCCAGGAGATACCTGCAGGATGGGACATCGTCATTCACCCGAAGAAATCGGTCGAGCGGGCGGAGTTTGCGGTTGTGACGGCGGAACTTCTGCGACTGGTGGGGAATCCGACTTAGAGATGGTGCAAGCTCCGCGGGGATCGAGTTCGCCGATTGCTTCACAGTTTGCGGGGCGGCTGCAGAGGGGCACAGACCCTTCGCAGCTCGGGGTAAATCCTTCGTTCCTCAGGGCATGCAAGAGTTTCGGTGCTACCGGGCAGCGGGCGGCTTTGTTTGCGCTGCGATTTTATAAGGCTTACCTGTCCTTGCTGTTTGCTGGGAATTGCCGGTTTCAGCCTACCTGTTCGCAATACTCCTATGAAGCGATCGAACGGTTTGGCGTGGCGCGTGGGGCGTGGCTGACCTTGAGAAGGCTAGCGCGTTGTCAGCCGCTTTCGCGCAAATTCGGGTACGACCCAGTCCCAGAGAATTGGGAAGAGTCAGAAGCGCTGGCACAGGACGTTCGCCACTCTGCGGCCGCCAGTCATGAGGTCCATACGTGAGCGAGTTGGATAAGAAACCCAAGTTTGGTCACGAGATGCGTCTGTTGGCGGCGTCGCTGCTTTCCATGGGCGTGATTCTGCTGTGGACGCGGTTCTTCGCGCCAAAGCCTACGGTCCTTCCTCCCCAAGCGAATCGATCGGTTCAGACAGGTCCGGCAAGTCCGGGAAGTCCGTCGTCCACAACGTCATCCACAAATACCCCCGCTGCGATGCCAAAGGGAACGGCTACCGGAATTTCCGGGGCTGCTCCGGCCGCTGTAAATATTGCTGCGAAAGCGGACAACGAAGAGCGCACGATTGTCGTTGAAAACGACCTCTATCGCGTGGAATTTTCGAATCGCGGCGCGGTGGTCAAGAGTTGGCAGCTGAAAAAGTATCTGGACGACTCGAAGCCACAGCGGGTGCTGGACGTGGTGCATCCGGAAGCGGCACAGCTGACCGGCGGATGGCCGTTCGGGTTGGTGCTCGATGACGAGCAACTCCAGACCGCCGCCAACAGCGGCTTGTACCAAATTTCTTCGCCAGCAAGCACTTTACAGGCTCCCGCCGAAGCGGAATTTTCCTGGAGTGACGGCCACCTGGAAGTGACCAAGCACTTTCGCTTCGACCACACCTACGTAGTTCGCGTGGAGACCACCGTAAAGATGAACGGCGCTCCCGTCACCGCGGGCCTGGCGTGGCTGGGCGGATTCGGAGACTTGACGGTATTGAATCCCGCGCCAATCGACACGGTGTCGGTCTTCTACACCGAAAACGCCAAGCTAACGGATATCGCCGCCAAGAAACTTGACGGCCCGGAAAAATGGGCGCCCGGCGTGTGGCAGGGCGGCAAGGATTGGACCGGAATCGAAGATCGCTATTTCACGGCGGCATTTCTGCCTCCAAACGGAGCCGCGCCCGGAACGCTCGAAACGCGCTACTGGAGGGTTTTCCGCACCGTTCAGGCAGACGGGAAAGATACCCAGGAACCTGTGCCGCAGGTGGCCACCGCCGCGAAGCAACCCCTAGCGCTGCGTGTTTACGTGGGACCCAAGGATTACGACGAGCTGAAGAAAATGAATCCGCCGCTGCACGCCCTGGTGAACTTCGGCTGGCTGGAATTCATCGCCGATCCGCTGTTCCACGGGCTGAAGTGGCTGAACAAGTACATTCCGAATTGGGGTTGGGATATCGTCGTTCTCACGCTGGTCATCAACATTTTGCTCTTCCCGCTGCGGATTTCCAGTTACAAGTCGACGCTAAAAATGCAGCGCGTCGCCCCCGAAATCAAGCAAATCCAGGACAAGTACAAGAAATATTCAATGCGCGATCCGCGCAAAGCGGAAATGAACAAGGAAGTGATGGCGGTGTACAGCCGCGAAGGGATCAATCCGGTCGGCGGCTGCTTCCAGATGTTTCTGCAGATGCCGATCTGGATCGGGCTGAACACCACGCTGCGCTATGCCATCGAGATGCGGCACGCTCGCTGGTTCGGGTGGATCACGGATTTGTCAGCCAAGGATCCTTATTACGTGCTGCCGATCGTCATGGGACTGTCGATGTACCTGGTGTCGAAAATGACGCCGATGACTTCCACGGATCCCCAACAGCAAATGATGATGAAGATTATGCCGGTAACGATGGCTGGTATTTTCATGATCTCGCCGATTTCCAGCGGCCTGGCGGTGTATATTCTCACCAGCAGCCTGGTGGGCATCCTGCAGCAGTGGTGGCTGAATAGGACGCATCCGATCACCGCCGCTGTACCAGTAAAAGCCTTGAAGGGCAAGAAGGCGTAACAGCTATCGAACCGTCGTCGTCACGTGGTTGCAGTCTTTCGCAAGGAACCCATGCCTCAAGAACTCATCAAGGACGGCCATCTCGACCGCGAAGCCGCAGCCGAGGCGCTGCGCCTCTTTCTGGAGACGACCGTACGCAAGGCCGGATTTCAATTGAAAGTAACGGTACGAGCAATCGCGCCCACAGGGGAACCCGGGGCCGACGCGGAAGTCATCGCCGACCTCGACGGCCGGGACAAGGAATTGCTTCTTGAACGTGGCGCCGAGCTTCTGAAAGCGCTGGAGCACCTGGCCTTTCGCGCGCTGCGACTCGAGCCGGCGTTCCACGAGAAGATCCATCTCGATTGTGGCGGCTATCGTGCCCTGCGTTTCGAAGAATTACGTATGACCGCACGGGTCGCCGCGGAACGCGTGCAGGCCTCGAAGCAGGCGTTTCGCTTGAACCCGATGTCGTCGCGAGAGCGGCGGATCGTGCACCTGACATTGAAAGAAATTCCCGGCGTGCGCACCGAAAGTATCGGCGTCGGCGAAGAACGCCAAGTCGTGATTCATCCCGCCGAAGGCGGCCACGCGCGCCGCTAGCGCTTTACAATTTCGCTCCAAAATCCGCCATTATTTGGCCCAACCCTGCGTCAAGATGTTTCCGGCGACGCCGAATCGGACTTGATACGTGAACGACGCCGGCCGGTCGGATCTTAGGTGCGGAAAACGCAAGTCGGCGATCTCCACGATCGCGTCGCCGCCCTCTTTGTGAAAACGTATTACTGGAAAACGCGAAAACCACAGAACAGTCTGCACTTCCGGGAGTTGCTTCGCGGCTGCAATGTAGGAATTCGCCGGAGCGTCCGGATAGAAACGGTACTCGATCGAAAGAGGTTGTGCGGAATCCACGGGAGGTCCGGCCTTGACGACGGCGTCTCCGAAATCGACGCGCGTCTCGTAGACTCCGCGGGGCGCGCGAACCAATCCATCCCAGTGCCACAACGATGGCGGCAGCGGCAGTGCCCCGATGGCCTGGACGTCAAGTTGTTCCATGGCCGCGAACTTTTGCACTCGATCCAAAGCTGCATGGTGCGCATAAAACGCCGCGATGACATAGCTGGCCGCCACTACAACACCCGCCAGGTTCCACGACGCTCGCTTCATCTTGAGACCGAAGCCTCGCAGCGACGGAAGCAGGAAGACGGCGGCTAATATGACGATCACCGCCAGAATCGCTTCCGCCGAGATTGGCGCGCCAACCACTTGTGCAATACCCGCCACGATCACGGCCCCCAACACGAAAGTCAGCCAGCTGTTCAGGGCGCGCCTCCGCAATCCATCCGGCGTCGCGTACACCCAAGGGAGAACCTGCGCGACGAGAAGAATCCCCGTGAATGTGAAGTCCACGATGAAGATCAAATCCCACGCGGGCCGCGACCAGCGCAACGGCGACCAGATCATCGTGCCGAACGACGTCACCAGATCCAGCAGAATGTGGCTTCCAATGCCGACCGCATAAATTCCTGTCAACGCCACGAAGGATGGCGCATCCCATTTCCGCCAGCGCACAAACCATTGCGTTACTGCGGCGAGCGCCAGCGCGAAGATTGGCAAGCAAATCAGGGAATGCGTGATGCTGCGATGCCACGTGAGGATCAGCAGCTCGTTGCGGGAGAACATGTCGCGAAAGACGTCGGAATCCGGGAAGATCGCGCCAAGCATCAACGACCAGGTGATCACTCGGCCCCGATTCATAGCCCGGAAAACAAACATTTCGTCGCCGCGAAACATCGCTTTGCCAATCAGGGCCCCTGCAATTCCGTGTGTGATGGTGTCCATGCTGGGAGTGTATAAGAGCTATCGCGGCGGAGAAAAGCTCAGTGCACGAAAATCAGCGGCGAGCGTTTCGCGACAACATGCCCAACGCGATGTGCGGAAACACCGTGGCGTCGCAGCGCAGCCAGCGCAGAGTCGGCCGCGTCCGCTGCAATTGCGACGAGCAGGCCGCCTGACGTTTGCGGATCGAACAACAAATCCTGATGCTCGGATGAAACACTCGGATCGAAAGCCGCGCAGTCCCCGATAAAGGCACGATTATTCTTCAACCCGCCAGAAAGATGTCCGTCGCGAGCGGCTTCCACGGCGCCGGGGAAATATTCAAACGCGGCATGATCGATTTCAAACGAGACCGCTTCCACGCCGTGCGCTGGATCGCCAAGTGACATTTCCCGCGCGTGACCCAAAAAGCTAAATCCCGTCACGTCGGTAACCGCGTGAATGGGTCGTGGCGTTGCAGCGTCAATCCCCCGCAGCACCTCCGCTGCAGCCTGATTCAACTGTGCCATCGCGGTGATTACAGCCGCCAGCGAGTCGGATGTGGCGCGATCTTTTTTCAGAGCGGTAGTTATCACTCCGGTACCCAACGGCTTTGTGAAAATCAACGCGTCACCTGTGCGCGCGCCGACATTTCGCCAAACGCGATCAGGATCTACGACACCAGTGACTGCGTAACCGAAAAGCATGTCTTCAGTGCGAATCGAGTGCCCGCCGATCACACTGCATTTCGCTTCGTTCATTTTCGACAGGCCTCCGCGGATGATTTCTTCCAGAATTTCCAAATCGCCGTGCTCCGGAAATCCAACAATGGATAGCGACGAAATCGGGCGGCCGCCCATTGCGTACACATCGCTTAGTGCGTTCGCCGCGGCGATCTGACCGAACAGCGATGGGTCATCCACGATCGGGGTAAAAAAATCCACCGTCTGTACCAGCGCCAACTCGTCGGTCAACCGATAAATTCCGGCGTCGTCATTGGTGTCAAAACCTACGAGAACATTCGGATCCGTTTGCCGCGGGAGTTTTCGCAGCACTGCTTCCAGTGTTGCCGGATTCAATTTGGCGGCGCACCCCGCTGCCTTCGCCATCGATGTCAATTTCACGCTGTTGGCCACCGTTTCCACCTCGCATGCTGCATTATAAAGATGCGCGAGTCTTCGCGCTTGTGACTTGTCGGCAATCCCCGTAGCCATCCTTGACTGCTCGAAGTTGCGCCTCACGTCGGAACGTGCTCTCATCCCCGGATGCCTTGGGATATCTGGCTTATTTTTGTCGTCCTCGGTGTGATCGTGCCGTGGCGCGGCCGTCATCGTCTGCGTGAACTTTTGGCGAAGCCGTCTGTCGAAGGAGCGGAACGGATTTCGCTGTACTCCTCGACTATCGTCTTCCAATGGCTCGCTGCCGGCGTTGCCGCCTGGCGTGCCTGGGTCCACGGATTTAGCGTCGCCCAGCTCGGTCTGTCCACACCTGCCGTCTGGAGGTCATGTGTGGTGGCAATCGTGGGAAGCGGCATCCTGGCTACTCTGCAGTGGTTCAATCTGCGACGGATGGGCCGCATGGCAGAAAAGGCGCCTGTGAGAATACGCGCTCTAGCTCAAAGAATCCTGCCTCAGTCAACAAGGGAGTACATTCCCTTCTTTGCATTGGCTGTGACCGCGGGCGTTTGCGAGGAGTTTCTATATCGAGGCTTCGCAATGGTAGCACTCACCCGTTCCGGATTACCTTTGTGGACCGCGGTCGTGATATCGTCCATCTTGTTCGGAGCTGCTCATCTTTATCAAGGAAGTAGCGGACTGCTGGGAACAACGCTTCTGGGACTGGTGTTCGGAGCAACTCGAGTGCTATCCGGCAGCCTGTTTCCGGTCGTGGCGTGGCATGCGGCCGTGGACGTTGTGGCTGGAATTGCAGGACCAAAGTATCTTATTCATAACACACGAGTTACGGAAACAGTTGTAGAGATGGTCAATCCTTACTGAGGTCCCCTTCCTATGTCCCCTGCTGTGCCGGTAATTCCGTCTTCCGATACCATTCACCGGGCTCTGGCGGAGTTTCGCCTTATCGCCGAAGAACAGCAAGTCCTTAAGATTCAGCAATATATGGGACTGCTACTCAAGTGGAACGACGCCGTGAACTTGACCGCCATCCGCGACCCGCTCGAGATGTTGTACCGTCATTTTTGTGAATCTATGTTTGCAGCGTCAGTTGTATGTCTTGACAACGGTCGCCTCGCCGACGTTGGCTCCGGAGGCGGCTTTCCAGGACTTCCTTTGAAGATCGTGCGCCCGGAATTGGACCTATTTCTCGTTGAATCGAACGTAAAAAAAGCTACGTTTCTGGCGGAAGTGGTTCGCGATCTCGAACTTACAGGTGCCCGTGTGATCGTTAGCCGTTATGAGGACTTGGGCGAAGAGCTTGCTCCGCTCGATTTCGTCTGCTCTCGCGCCGTGGGTGAATTTCCGACGTTCTTGAAATGGGCCGCCTCTCCTCAGGTAGACGCCAAGCAAGTCCTGCTCTGGATTGGAGGACGCGATCTGGACGAGGTAAAGGGTCTCCCCGCATGGGAATGGCGTGAGCCGATTCAGATTCCGCAATCTCTTCGGCGATTTCTCTTAGTTGGAACCAGAAAAAGCGAAGCAGCGGCCTAAGAGGCGCAAAATCAATAGATTAGTAGCTGTAAAAGTCTGCCCGCAGACATATCCCGCCTCCTTATCCGATTTTGAGAGCGAAGCCGCTCTGCCACGAGTTCTGTTAGGTCGCCAAATTTCTCGATTTGCGTCGCGGCCCGCACGCCTTGACGGGGCGTACTTGGAGCTCGATTGAATTTGCAGTGAGTGGCGATTCCAATCGCCGACTTGATTTCCGCTAGTAGGGTGCTCTGGGATCTGGACTCTCGTTCCACGTGGAACAGATCTCGCTCTCATCACGAGCGATTCTTCGTCACCCACACGGGCCTGTGGTTCCACGTGGAACGTCAGCGGGGTTGGCGGACATCCCAAGTTGACCTTTCTTGATTCATTCTCTCACGGACAATCTATTTTCTTCGACGATCTTCTCGACAAACTCGCCATCGCGAATTCGCCAGACTCAAGTGCCGGGTCTGACAAACTAGAGAAAACCTCTATTCCCGGCGTTATGAGGGCGCTGGGCCCGGCGAATCAGATAGATTTGCGTTCCACGTGGAACTCATGTCGCGCAGGAGCAAACAATAACTCGGTGGCGAGCCGTTGTTCCACGTGAAACGATTGAGCCTAATTCGTTCCGGCTAGTCAATTCGGCACATGGTCCGCTCCAAACCGTTCCACGTGGAACGCCGGTAGCTCATGTCTAAGAAACTCCTCACAATTTCACCTACTCTTCTCATTCTTGATGCGAAACACCTTGCATATGCCAGTAGCCTTTGCTAAGTTTTCGCCTATCGAGGTATTCTTGGCGCGAATCATCGCGGTCGCAAATCAAAAAGGTGGCGTAGGAAAAACCACCACCGCCGTTAACTTAGCCGCATGCCTCGGTGCCGTCGAACAGCCGACACTTCTCGTCGATTGTGATTCCCAAGCGAACGCTACCGCCGCTATTGGCTTCCCGAAAGATCCGTCGCGCAGAACCCTGTATCACGCACTGATACTGGGCGAACCATTTGACAAAATCGTCCAGAAATCCCAAGTCGAGGGCCTCGATGTGTTGCCCGCCGACAAAAACCTCGCTGGAGCCGCCGTAGAGCTCGTCACGGCGGAACACCGCGAGTACAAGCTTCAAAATATGCTAAATGGGATTCGCGACCGCTATCGCTTCATCATTCTGGATTGCCCGCCAGCCTTGGACCTGCTCACACTCAATGCTCTCGTTTCGGCAAGCTCGGTGTTGGTCCCGATTCAGTGCGAATATCTCGCTCTGGAGGGAGTTTCTGAATTATTAGATACTCTAATGAGGATTCGCCGCACCCTGAATCCCAAGCTCGAGATCGAAGGCATCCTGCTAACGATGTATGACGAGCGCACAACGCTGTCCCGCCAGGTCGCCACAGACCTGCGAAGCTTTTTCGGAGCCCAGGTCTTTCAAGCAGTCATCTCCAGGAATGTCCGGTTGGCCGAGGCGCCAAGTTTCGGTAAGCCTATTATTTTCTATGATATCCACAGTAAAGGGGCCGAGGGCTACACACAACTCGCACAGGAGGTAATTATAAATGACGAGAAACGCGTTGGGAAGGGGGCTCGGAGCGCTCATTCGGGAGCCTGAACCACAGATTCCCGTTGCACCCACGCCACTTGATTCCTCGTATCCAACCACATCGAATGGCGCTGCCGTAGCTCCGGCGCGTGACGTCGCATCCGGTGGCGGTCCACTCCAAATAGATGTTGACCTTATCGATCCCAGTCCCTTCCAGCCTCGCACCCGCTTCCGGGAGGAGGCCCTCGACGAACTCGCTCGATCGATCAAAGCCAGCGGCATCATTCAGCCGCTAGTAGTCCGCGCAATTGGGAATCGCTTTCAGCTCATTGCTGGTGAACGCCGATGGCGCGCGGCCCAGCGCGCCGGGTTGACCAAAGTCTCCGCGATCGTCCGCGACGTGCCGGACGAACTCGCCCTGGAAATGACGCTGGTAGAAAACATCCAGCGCGAAGACTTGAACGCCATTGAGGCCGCCAGGGCCTTTGAGCGGCTCATGGACGAGTTTCAACTGACGCAAGAAGCAGTTGCCGAGCGAACCGGGAAAGACCGGGCCACGGTGGCAAATGCCATTCGCCTGCTGAAGCTGGAACCCACGATTCAGGACTGGATCGAAGAAGGAAAACTAACCGCTGGCCACGGTCGAGGCCTGCTTGCGGTGCAGGACTCCAAACTTCGCATGCGCTACGCGCAACGCGCCGCTCGCGGAGGCTTGACGGTACGCCAGATCGAACGCCTGGCGTCGCGCCGGTCGCGTGGGATCGGCGCAGCGGTCGAAATCCATGTGGACGCCAACATCCGCGCCGCGCTCGAAGAACTACAGCGGCACTTGGGGACGAAAGCGCTACTGCGCCAAAAGACCAAGGTGCGACCCGGCCAGCTCATTCTCGAATACTACGATGACGCCCAACTCATGGGCCTTTACGATCGGCTGATGAAATAGTACGCGAAAAATCAGCGCGTCACTCTTCGTTCTTCATCAGTGGCCCTTGGTTCAGTGACCTGATTCGACAACTCAAATTTCACCTCGCGTTGACTTGTCTCCGCAGAGGGCTAAAGTAGAAGTGTGGAATGGGGGTTGTCATGGCTTGGAAGTGGCCCGGCGCTTCAAAGAATGGCAGCAGCGAGGAGTGGACGGGTTTCATTGACCAAGGTGTGACCCTCGAGGGCACGCTTCAGCTGAAGGGAACCTTCCGCATCGATGGAAACGTCAGGGGCAACATCATCTCCGAGCAAACCGTCGTTCTTGGTGAAGGCGCCCGCGTCGAAGGACAGATTGAAGGAAATCGCGTGGTCATCGCCGGTCGCTTTGATGGCGTAATATTTGCCAAGGGCCGCGTCGAGATCGAAGCGAAGGGTGTAGTTACCGGTGAAGTACATTCTCCGTGCATGGTCATCGATCCCGGCGGAATCTTCGACGGCCGCTGCCACATGCTTGCGTCTTCCGACGCCTCCACCGGTGTAACTATCCCGATCCGAGCCGTCGGCTCCGGATAGAAACAATTCCGAAGATCACACCGCACAATTTACGATTTCTTCAGACTTCCTCAGTCAGATACTCCGCTTGCTTTCGATCGCTGGCGTCTGAGTTGACAGGTCCTGCGTACCCGACTATCTTTCGTGAGGGGCCAGCGTAGAGGCTCGCATCTCATGAAAATTCTAGTAATCGGCGGCGGCGGCCGCGAACACGCCTTGGTGTGGAAACTTCGGCAAAGTCCACGCGTGGAAAAAATATGGTGTGCCCCAGGCAACGGTGGAATTTCATCGGAAGCCGACTGCATCACCGTCGACACAGGCGACGTCGCTAAGCTCGCGGCTCTTGCAGATGATCTCCAACCGGATCTGACGATTGTCGGTCCCGAACTTCCGCTCGTGAACGGGATCGGTGATGCCTTTCTGCAGCGGGGACGGGCCATCATCGCGCCGTCCCGTCAGGCGGCGCAGCTCGAAGGCAGCAAAATCTTCGCAAAAGAATTTCTGCAGCGTCACGATATCGCCACAGCCAAAATGTACGGAGCCTATGATTCGGCTCAGGACGCCCTTGCAGGCCTAGAAACCGTGGACTTCCCGGTCGTCATCAAAGCGGACGGCCTGTGCGCCGGCAAAGGAGTGTTTCTGGCACCGGATCCCGCGGCCGCGCGCGACTTCCTCGAACGCGCCATGCTGCGAGATGAGTTTGGCCCAGGCGGCCACCGCATACTTCTCGAAGAGACCCTCCAGGGCGAAGAGCTTTCCTTTATCATACTTACGGACGGCGAGCGCTATGCTCCGCTTGTTCCAACCCGCGATCACAAACGTGCGTTCGACGGCAATAAAGGCCCAAATACCGGCGGCATGGGCGCATATTCCAGCGACGATTTGCTATCCCCCCCGACGCGCGACGATGTCTTGCGCCAAGTCGTCGAGCCGACAATGCGGGGATTGGCAGCGGATGGCATCCGCTATCAGGGCTTCCTTTACTTCGGTTTGATGCTTACGGCCTCGGGAGCCAAAGTACTCGAGTTCAATTGCCGTCTTGGCGATCCGGAGGCACAAGCCATCATAGCGCGCATGGATTTTGATCTCGCGGAGGTCTTGTCGAACGCGGCAGCTGTTCAAATTGACCCTTCAAAGCTATGCTGGAAACCCGGTGCTAGCGTCTGCGTCGTGCTCGCGTCTGGCGGCTACCCAGGGAAATTCAACACTGACAAATTGATAACTGGACTAACCGATTTAGATTCGGACAGCGGTGTGAAGGTGCTGCACGCCGGCACGAAGCGCGTCGGAGCTTCCACGCTTACAAATGGCGGAAGAGTCTTGGGTGTAACGGCTGCGGCGCCATCCATAGACGCGGCGCTAACGATGACATACAACGCAATCCGCAAGATTCATTTTGATGGCATGCACTATCGGAAAGACATCGCCGCGCAAGCCAATCGTGTGACTGCCGCCGGAGACTGACGCTCAACTCCCGCGTCCGCACCTTGCTGGTCGCTGACCCGCGGTCTGTCGATCTCATCTCTGCGGTCTCTTGCGTAATGATGGCGCATCCGGCGGCCGGTCTTTGTCGTCTTTCTTCGTTTTATCAACCGGCTCTTCCGGCGGCACGATCCAGTCGAGGCCGTGCTCCTCATCCATCTTTCCGAGCATAAAGTTGGCCTTGCCGGCAATCAGCGGCAAAAGTGCGCGCATAAAGTCTTCCGCATCGACCGACACGGCCTTCTGCGCCTGCCCGCGATCCACGACCTCCAGCACCTTGCCAAACCGCGGCTCGCCGTTGCGGAGCTGCGCGATCCGCGGATCGTTCCCCTGAATCATCTCCATCACCGTTGGCGCTTTGACATCGGAGGGATACCGTGCCTCCACAATCATGCGTGGCGCGTGCTTCTCAGGCGGATACAACTGCGTGAAGCGCGGTCGAAGTATTCGCGTCTGCCAATATTCCGCGCGCACGCCAACTTGGTCCTGCTGGATCCGATATTCAACAGTCCACACTTCTGGACCATAGTGATTTGGCGCGAACCCGATAATCACCATTTCGAACAGCGGCTCATCGCTCGCAATATCGAGCTTGTGGTGCAGTTGACTCGTTAGCGGCCGCAGCGTCTCGAGAAATGACACCCCGAAGGTCTCCAGATCCGGCTCTGCTCCCGTCGGATCAGACAGGTTTCGAGGATCTCGCCGTCCAATCCGCTGGTAGTCCCGGTCCAGTCGAATAGGTTTAGGATCAGCGGGAAGTCGCCATTCCGAAGCTCCCAGCAACACACCAATGTGCGTCCTGTCGAGTTCCGTGACGCGCGGAGGCACCGATCCCGTTTCCACCGGATGATCGATCGCAGCAAAAACGATCACGTCATCCTTGGTAACGTGGACGATCACGCGCCCGCCGGCAAGATTGGCGATGATCTCGTTCTCGCTCTCTTGTGACTGCGCCGCCGCTCCGGGGCAACTCGACGCAAGCGCAAGCGCGATTAGCAATGATCCGGCAAGCGTTTCAGATCGAAAAATGCGTCTTCGTTTCATTGAACCCATATCGTAAGCCACGCAGTCCAACCGGATACAAAGAATTATTTCGCCGAGGGCACAGCCGCAGCGGCGGACTTCGCCTGCGACAGCATCTGGTCCAACGCAGCCCGATCGAGGTAATTTCCGGCCCGCACCACCGCGTTGATTCTCTGAGTGTTCGCAATATTTTCCAGCGGGCTCCCCTCAAGAAGCACCAAATCGGCTATCTTGCCAACTTCGACCGTACCAAGATCGCGCTCGCGGCCCAAGAAGGTCGCCGCCCCGGACGTGGCCGACCGGAGCGCCTCAGTCGGAGTCAAACCTGCCCGCACCAACTCCGTCAGCTCTCGGTGCAAGCTTTCACCAGGAAAAACAAACGGATCGAGCGAATCCGACCCCACCAGCAACGATATTCCGGCTTTATTCAATTCACCGGTTAGCCGCCAATCATTCGCCGCCTGCCTCGCCAACCACGCGGCACGCTCTTTCATCTCCCCATCCTGCAGCGAATCCCGCCATTGTTTCGCCAGCGACGGCGGTACGAACGCAAGTTGGGGGTCGTCGGCGCTCCATTCTTCCGGGTGAGCGGTAATATCAAGGGAAGCGAGAGTAGGCGTCACCCAAGTCCCATTTTTCTTCAACGACTCAAACAGTTTTGCCGCCTTCTCTTGGTCATAGGTCGCGTCAGACTCATGCGCAATGTGCTCCCACTCCACGGAGTCCCCCTGCTCCTCGGCCGCGACCAGCCGGCTCCGCAATTCGTTCTCCTTGGAAGAAAAGGACAGCGAGAACGCGCTGTAAAGAAGGTGCTCGATGCTGCGCATGCCCGCATTGGAGGCTTCCTGAGCACTCACCTGAAATGGCAAGTGCCCCGCGAGGGGTATGCCTTGTTTTCTAGCTTCGTCCGCAATCGCAAAGAAGACTTCCTTCGAAGGAACTGAAATGATCTTGACGAACTCCGCGCCGCGCCGCTTCAAGTCGCGAACAGCGGCTCGCGCCTCATCCACATTGGCAACCGGATATTGTTCAGCGGTCTTCTTCCCAGTACCCACTAGAAAGGGGCCGCAAGCAACAATATGAGGCCCCACCATAGTGCCCGCCTCAATTTCGCGCTTCCAGGCGAGCAGCGTGTCTAAATCGCCGCCCATATCACGCACACCGGTAACGCCGTTGGTCAGCAGAAGCGGGAGCAGCACCTGCTTGCTCCATGCGGGATCGGCATTCAGTCCAGCGATGTGAACATGCATGTCCCATAAGCCGGGAATCAGAAATTTGCCCTGGGCTTCGATGACGTGCGCACCCTTTGGCGGCTTGATCCGCGCGGACGGCCCGATCGCTGCGATACGCCCGTTGGCGATAACCACCGACTGGTCAGGTCGCGCCGAGTTCGCGGTCGAATCAATGACACTCACGTGCGTCAGCACAAGTTCCGGCGAAGTCATGGCCGCGCCGATAAGCGCAGACTCCGCCAGAAAAAGAAGCAGCACGAACGCCAGACGCGAAAATAGCCTCAAGTCACACTCCGGCCAAACCGATTCCCTTCGCATTTGGCTCACAGTATCACAGGCCCAGGGACGGCGGCCCAGCCCCGCAACGGCTTTCAGGGTTGCCTGGCATCCAGTAGAATAGACGCTGGAATCCGAGGATAGACGCTACATGGGCTTGCGCAAACCAAAGAGCATCAAGCACAACGGAAAGCACCTGACCGATATTCTCGAGGCGCACGGGAAATTCTTCCGCGGACGTGACGGCGGCACACGCGCAGATTTGAGCGGCGCCGATTTGTCTCGCGCCGACCTCAGCGGCACAAACCTGAGCGGAGCGATCCTGCGCAACGCGAATTTCGCCGAGAGCGATCTTCGCAAAGCCAAGCTCCCCGGCGCCGATCTTTCCGGTGCCAACTTCCACAAAGCCGACCTGCGCGGTGCCGACCTGACGGAAGCGATCCTCCCTGGCGCAGACTTGAGCGAAGCCCAGGCGAGCGGCATCGAATTCTTCCGCTGCGATCTCTCCAACGTCAATTTTCAGGGGGCGCAGCTGCGCAACGTCAACCTGCGCCTCGCCAACGTGAACGGAGCAAAATTCACCGGCGCGGACATGGGAGTCGCGATTTTACGCGAGACCGATTTGCAGGGTGCGGATCTTTCCGGCGTCGACCTCTCCACAACGCTTCTGCCGAAAGGATACGCGCCCCCGCAATCGAAACAGAAAACGGCGTAAGCATTCACACGGGATTCACAAATAGTGAATCCCAAGCACATATGGGCGATGCCACCATAGGAATCGCCATCGGCGCGTGATAGCCTCTCGCCGAAGAGCCGTCCCCTCCGAAGAAAATTGTGGCGACGACCGCTGCACAACTCGACACTTCCAGCACACGCGAGCGCGTGCTCGAAATCGTACGCGGCTTGCTCGCCGAGTTGGGCAGCCAGGGCGCGTTGCCCATGCTCACCTCTGTGTCTCTGCTCGACCGCGATCTCGGACTTGGCAGCCTGGAACGCGTGGAGTTGCTGGCCCGCCTCGAAACCGAATTTGGCGTGCGCCTGCCCGATAGCGTCGCTGCCGAAGCGAACACCCCCGAAGACCTCACTCGCGCGATTGTCGGCGCGCCGGGCGCAGGCACTATTGAGGACGAAGCGCCCTCCGCGCTGCGAGCTTCCGTAACCGCACAAAAGCTATCGCGCGAAACGTCTCAAGCCGGAGCGTTTTCGGCGGAGACTTTACTCGACGTGCTGCGCTACCGCGCCAAGCACGACGCCGACCGCGCTCACCTGCTCATCACCGAAGAAGACGCCGGCGGAAAAGAGCGTGAACTCACGCTCACCTTCGGCGAGCTCTACGCCGCCGCACAGCGTTGCGCTCTCGAGCTGGGGCGCCGCGGCGTCCCTGTCGGTGGCCGCGTCTCGTTGATGTTGCCAACTTCCCGCGCGTTCTTCGTTTCCTACGCTGGCATTCTTCTTGCCGGTGCGATTCCCGTACCCATCTATCCGCCGTTCCGTGCGGATCGCATCGAAGAGTACGCCGCGCGCCAATCCGCCATTCTCAACAACGCGGAAGTTTGCCTCCTGCTGACCTTCCGCCGGGCCGAAGCCGTCGCGCACCTGCTGGAACCCCGCGTCCGCTCGCTTACCGCCGTCGTTGACGCGGAAAGACTCCTCGAAGCCGCCGACAAAGCGCCGCCACCCGCACCTGGCGCGATGTCGCCGCACTTGATCGGCAGCCGCAATCGCCGCTCCAGCGACATCGCTCTCTTGCAATATACCTCCGGTTCCACAGGCGATCCCAAGGGCGTCGTGCTCACGCACGCCAATTTGCTCGCGAACATGCGCGCCATCGGCACCGCCGTGCATATGGGTCCCGGCGACGTCGGCATCAGCTGGCTGCCGCTCTACCACGACATGGGCCTGATCGGCGCGTGGCTGACACTGTTGCAATTCGGCATGCCACTGTGCGTAATGTCGCCGCTCGCCTTCCTGACGCGTCCCGAACGCTGGCTGTGGGCCTTTCACAAACACCGCGGCACCATCGCCGCGGCTCCGAACTTCGCCTACGAGTTGTGCGTGCGAAAAATAGCCGACAAAGACATCGAAGGGCTCGACCTGAGCTCCTGGCGCGTCGCCATGAACGGCGCCGAACCCGTCAACCCAGAAACTATGGAACGCTTCACCGCGCGTTTCGCGCGCTACGGCTTTCGCAACGAATCCCATCTCCCTGTTTACGGTCTCGCGGAGTCCTCTCTCGCGGTGACCGTTCCACCGTTAAATCGCGCTCCGCTGATTGATCGCGTCGAGCGTGAAACTTTCACGATGGAAGGTCGCGCCGTGCCGTCTACTTCGCCGGAAATTAGCTCGATCTCCTTCGTCTCCTCCGGCACGGCGTTGCCAGGACACGAAGTTCGCATCGTCGATCAACTCGGCAACGAAGTTCCCGATCGCACCGAGGGCTTCCTGTGGTTCCGCGGCCCTTCCGCGACAATCGGCTACTACCACAATCCAGCCGCGACGCAGAAGCTACTCCCACTCGGTCCAGCTGCGACTCCGGACGCATTTGCGTGGGTCGATTCCGGCGATCGCGCCTATCGCGCCGACGGCGAAATCTATGTGACCGGCCGCGTCAAAGACATCATCATCAAGGGCGGGCGCAATCTGTATCCGCACGAGGTCGAGGAACTCGCTGCGCGCGTCGAAGGCATTCGCAAAGGCTGCATCGTTGCGTTCGGACTAAAGGACGAAGGCTCCGGCACCGAAAAACTCATCGTCGTAGCGGAAGTCCGCGAACGCGATGCCCGCAAGCGCGCCGCAATTGCCGCGGCGGTCACCGAACAAGTCTCCCGGGGTCTCGGTCTTCCCCCGGATCGCGTGGAATTGCTTCCGCCCGGTAGTATCCCGAAAACGTCGAGCGGTAAATTGCGCCGCGAGGAAACTAGGCAACTCTTCCTCAAAGGCTCGCTCTCGGCCGGACGCGCGCCGGCGTGGCTGCAAATCGTCCGTTTGGGCGCTGCGGGTGCGTTGCGAAGCGGCGGCCGCGCGATCCGCTCGGCAGTGGCCCGGGTCCTGGAAATCCTCTATGGTCTCTACTTCGGCGTGATCTTTTTGTTGTGGATCATCCCCACCTGCGCCGCCGTGGCGCTCATTCCAGATCACCGCGCCGCGGGCCGTTTTACGTCCTCGGCCCTTAAAATATTGTTCGCACTGGTTGGCCTGCGCGTCCGCGTCATCGGCAAGGAATACATGGATACGCCCGGAGCTAAAATCTACGCCGCAAATCACACCAGCTATTTCGATGTTCTGCCGATTATGCTTGGCCTCGGCGTCTCGTATCGCTTCGTCGCCAAAAGAGAAGTTCTGCATATGCCCTTTATCGGAACCTTCCTGAAGCAGATGGGTCATCTCTGGTTCGAACGTACTGACAAGAACTCCCGCCTGCGCCAGGCGGAACAGATGGAAGAACTTCTTCGCAACGGCGAGTCCGTCTTCGTCTTTCCCGAAGGTACTTTCACCTCGGACGACGGCGTCCGCCCCTTCCAGCTGGGCGCGTTCAAAGCCGCGGTAGCCGCGGGCGTCCCTATCGTCCCTGTTTCCCTGGCAGGAACGCGCAAATTTCTGCGCGAAGGCACGTACATCCCGCGGCCAACCAGCGTCACCATCACAGTCTCTCCCCCGATTTACCCCCAAGTCGCCAGCGTCGCCAATGCCGCGTCGCCTGGCGCCGAATCCGCAGGTTGGCACGACCTGATCCGCCTCCGCGACCAAACCCGAGAAGCCATCGGCCACCACGCCGGCGAGCCCGTACTGTAATCCTCATTAACCCGCATTTACCATAAGATACAATATCTTGAGTTAAATCTGTAGCCGCGGTCTCCGAGACCGCGGGATTTAGACCCAAGTCCATCCATCACACACGACATGCCAAAGCCCAGCCACAAATCGCGCAACCTCCCTAGAATCAAGTCGTTGCGTTACTCCAATGCGTAAGCGCTTTAGAATCAGATCGTTGCATAAAAAAGGGGGAGTGGGGGTCTTGAGACCCGACCTTCCCAACTGCCAATCAAGAAAGTGGACACGACTCCGTCCGTCCGCAGCGACAATTCAGCGTTCCACGTGGTAAATCACGGTGATGTACGTATCCACCTGCACTTGCTGCCCGTTAAGCAATGTCGGCGTATATCGCCACTGCCGCACCGCCTCCGTCGCCGACTGGTAAAACATCGGGTCTCCTCCAACGGCTTCCAGCGATTGAACCGTTCCGTCCGCCCCAATGATCGCCCGCAATTCAACGCGCCCGGAGCGCCCAATCTGCCGCGCCAGCGGCGGATACACTGGCTCGACCCGATGGGTCAGCATCGCCGGGTCGATATGCGTTACATGCACGACGTGCGGAGTCTCGACGTGCGGAGGAGGTGTCGGCTCAGTAGGAGTTCGCGAGCCGACAAGAGGAATCGCGCCAGGCACATCGATTCCAGCACCGGCGAACGGCACCTGATCTCCACCCGGTTCTTGTGGCGGTTCGTGAGTGACAATGTGCACGGGAATTGAGTTCGGCTGGAAAAATCCCTCATGCCTCGGGGCAGGCACCGGCGGCTGTGACGCCGCAGTATGCTGCTGCATAGGTCGCGAGTAGTACGGCGGCACCGGCGTCACATTGGCGAGCGCAATCCGCGCAGGCTTGCCGAGCAATGGAACCAGCACGATGGCCGCGAGAATCGCGCCTTGCAGCGCAATCGACAAGACCAGCGCCCGTCCCCGCACCTTCCGTTGACGCATCTGCTGCTCGGGATCGCCCTCCACAAGGCATCCTTTCAATACACCGAAATTGTCGTTGGAAATCTGGCCGGGTACGTGAGACATCACACACCTCCACACAAGAATGCTGCGAACCAAAGAGAAAGAATTTGCGACGCCGGCATCCTGCTTGTTTCGTTCAGGAAACCGGCGCCGCGCTCGCAGGGATGTGAGGGTTGCGCGCGTCCTCACTCCCTTGGACACCGCCCTCGGCGACAAGTTCCCCGCCTCGATTCCTCTTTTTCGTAGCCGCGATGGCACCAACATGGAGGCGCTGGCTCATGTAGACGCTGGACTTTAGCCCGGCCGCCCATCGCAGAGTTTCCGTCGCGCCGTCTCCGTCACAAGTTCCAAACACTTCGCACTCGACAGAAAAGAGGATAGTTATTCAGTTGTATCAAACAGCAACCCTAGTGCATCACATGTCTTGTGGACGTGGATCTGAAGGAGGCGAACCAATGGACCGGCGCAACATCGAAACGGTAGGCGTGCGCCGCACCGGCTGGGCCGCTCTGGACCGCGATCCGCAGGAAGACAGAGTCGAATTCACCTGTCCGCACTGCGGTACTCGAGGCCAGAAAAATGCCCGGCGCGAGCGGACGCAATATCATTTCACGGATGGTTTCTTGCAGGACTTACAAGGTGAAGTAACGCAGTGCCGTTCGTGCAGCCAGTCACTACGCGTGGTACCGGTAGTGATGCTGCATGATCAGGACGAAACGCGACGCTTCGAGGCGGTTTTTTCCGACGAGCTGCCTGTAACGACGCACTAACTCTCATCAGCAACGAACCATACAGGGGCGCATTGCGAACGATGCGCCCTTATTTGTTTGAGTAACTCGGTACCGCAAAAAAAGAGGCGCGGCGAAATCGCCGCGCCGGATTCACCTATCTGTGTATATCAAGTCTTAGTTATGTCCGTGGTCATCGTCCCAGTTGTGTTCCACCCTCCACGAATGCCCTTCCACGTCCCACCACTTGTGGTCTTGCTCCCAGCAATACTGGCGAGCCTCGGACAATTCGTGCCGCGCGTGTTCGGCTTGCTTGCTGTCGTAGCCGTGGTGCTTGATCGCTTCGTGCAGGTTATGGTCGGCTTTATCGGTGCGGTGCTGGCATTCTGACTCGCTCGCGGTCACGCGAGGCGCGCCGCTGAAGAGCAGAAGTGCGACTAGAGCCCCAAGTACTACAAACAATTTCCCGTACTCCACAATTCCCATTCGGCGTTCAATTTGCATCCGCGTCTCCTGTTAATCGTTGTAGCTACGTTGGAGGGCACTATAGACCGGCGGCTGATAAGCGCGCCATACGGAGACAACTGGAAAAGCATAGCGGAAACCCTGTAGTGGATCGGCAGTCTTCGGCGTCTGTAAGTATTTGAGTAGATTACTCTTACAGATCGGAGTCGAGTTCCATGTGGTACTTCTCCAACCCGCTGCGAATACGCTCAAACGCCTCGTCGACAGTGTCCGCGAACTGCAGCATCTTGTATTCGCTGTGGCTGATCATCCCCCAACGCACCATCGCCCGAAAATTCAACACCTCATCCCAGTATTTCCGGCCGTAAATAATGATCAAGTTGTTCTTCGGGAGTTTCCCGGTTTGCAGCAGCGTCATCATTTCCCACAGTTCGTCCATGGTCCCGAACCCGCCGGGGAAAACCACGAGTGCCTTGGCGATCTGCGCGAACCATAACTTGCGCATGAAAAAATAGTGGAAGTTCAGGCTCAGCTCCGGGCTGATGTAGGGGTTAGCGAACTGCTCGTGTGGCAACTCGATCGAAAGTCCGATCGATTTCCCGCCTGCTTCCATGGCCCCGCGGTTCGCCGCCTCCATGATCCCCGGGCCGCCGCCCGAACAGATCACGAACCGCCTCGGCCGCGTTCCCAGCGTCATGGCCCACTCCGTGATGCGCCGCGACAATTCCCGTGCCTGTTCGTAGTAGCGCGACATCTCCAGTGCGCTTCGCGCGTCACGCAGCGTTTCCCGATGCGCGGCTCGTTGCGCTTTCACCCGCGCCAGCGCAGCCTTGTTCTTCAATTTGCCAAAACGCGCCAGCGCGCTTTCCCGTGATTCGATGCGCGCCGATCCAAACATCACGATCGTGTCTCCGATTCCCTCTTTCTTTAGCTGCACCAGCGGCTGCAGATATTCCGCCAAAATGCGAATGGGTCGCGCCGCCGTGCTGTCCAGAAATGCCTGGTCCTTGTGCGGCGCCAGCGGTGCATGCATGGGTTTCAGCTTCACTTTTCGTACTGCCATCTAGCGCTCTCCACAATGTCGATCTTCCATTCTAGGAACTGCCGCGTCCCCCGGCAACGCTTGTCGCCGCAGTTGCGTCGAATTCGATACACTGGGTGCGGAGGGTTCACCATGAACCGCCATCTCGCTGTCCGACTTTTCTTCCTGACGCTGTTCGGCGCATGGGTGTCCGCGTCTCCCCTCGCCGCGCAATCCGCGTCGGGGCCGATAGCGCCTCTGGCCGGCAACGCAATTCAGCAGCCCCCTCCACAGGCAAAGATCGGCGTCAGCGTGGCGCTCGTCAACACCCCCATCACCGTGCGCGACTCCAAAGGCCAGATGATCCACACTCTGGACGCCAAAGACTTTCGAGTCACCGACAACGGCGTCCCGCAGCACATCCTGCATTTTGATGTGGGTGGCGATCCTCTCTCCCTCGTCGTGTTGGTGGAAACCAGCTCGCGAGTCGACGCTATGCTCCCTCAGATCCGTAAAGCCGGGATCATAATCACGCAAACAGTTATGGGTGGCTCCGGAGAAGGCGCTGTCATCGCCTTCAATGATTCCGTCGACAAATTGCAGGAGTTCACCGGGGACGCGGACAGAATCGAAAAGATCTTCACCAATCTGCAGCCCGGAACGTCAGGATCGAAGCTCTACGACGCCATGGCCGTCGGTATCGAAATGCTCAGCGGCCAGCCGCAACCCACCGCCGACAAACCAGGCCGCCGCCGCGTGATGTTAATTTTGTCCGAAGCCAGCGACATAGGCAGCGGCACGCAACTCGGTGCGGTTCTGCGCCAGGCCGAGCTCGCCAATGTCACCATCTACAGCGTCGGGCTCTCCACCACGCGCGCCGAACTCCAGGCCGCTCCTAAAGACACGACACCGCAGGTCACGCCACCCGGCACCTTCGGCACGCCGCCAATGCCTGGCACCGTGCAGACGCCCGACACCGAAGCCGCCCGCCAAGGTAGTGGCGACCTGATGCCTGCTATCGTCTGGGCCGTGAAGCACGTGGAGGACAAAGTCAAAGGGAATCCACTCGAGCTGGCAACGGCGGGAACTGGCGGGGAACACCTGGCGACCTACAAAGATCGCTCCATCGAAAAAGCCATTGACGAAATCGGCGGCGAGCTGCACTCGCAATATTCGGTAAGCTACGCGCCTACGGGCACTAACGATGCCGGCTACCACGAAATCAAAGTCGCGATTGCCAAACATGGATCAGGCGACTGGAAAATACGCTCCCGCCCCGGCTACTACGTAGGCCCGCCCGAGAGCTGACCAAGCCTGCATCAAGCCCATACCGTCAAATTCCCGTGCCGATCAAATTGCTGTTGTGTCGGTTGGCCTAAACTGTGCTGTGATTCCCAATCCAGCGACGCCGCACTCCGTCTTCGATGCAGGGGGCGACTTTCTCGCCGTGAGCGACGAAGGGAGCGCGTCCCTCTTCGCAACGCATGCGAAAGCTTTTTTGCCGTCGTCACGCAATCTGTGTCCAGAACGTAGCATCGTGCGACGCCAGCAGCGCGTCTTTACGCGCATTCCACCGAATGAAATGAGGAGTCTGCCTATGAAGACGATGATGTTCGCGGGTAGCCCAGACCTCATGCAATAGAAACACTCCGCCCACATCGAGCCCGCGGTGCAAGTCGTACCTGATGCACCCATCCTCGCGACGCGTCGGACCTACCAACGCCCGCAACTCCGCCTCGAGAAACGGCCCCTGCCCTTCCCGCGCCTTGAGCAAAACGACTAGCGTGACCGCATCTTTCGGCAGCTTGCCTTCTTTGGACGCACCATGTTTATGTGGCCTGCTCGTGCCGGCCTTGCGTTTGTCGCCAGATTTCCTCGCCGCGCGTCTCGCCATAAGGCCGGGATTGTACTCCAACCCCGCGAAAACGCCAGCACCGCGAACCGGTAGCCGCCATCCAGAGAGGCGAAGTTCAGACACTACATAAGCACCGCCAAAACGTCGAAGGCAGTCGCAGACGCGAACGACCCTTTGCGTACCGATGACCGAGGCGTCGCAGCAAGATCGCGAGCTACTTCTCCTCGCTCTTCCGCCCCGCATTCAAGCTGTCAAAATTTAAAATTGTATTCAGCACCAACGAATATGTCCCGCGGGTTTCCCCGCGATAAACGGGATTAATCGAAAACAACACCACATGCCCGTTCCCCGAAGGCACATCCACGACTGCGGGATGCTGCGCAATCTCGTCGCCACCCTCCAGCAATCCCGAAATCAGCAGCTCCTTGTTGTCCGCATAACGCAGAACCACCCTAGCGCGGCTGGCCGGCGGGATCACTCGCGGATTGTTCATCTTTTGTTCGTCGGTGACTTCCGGGCTTTCCCAAATTTCGGCGCTTGGCTCCTCAGGAGCTTCCACGCCCGGCCGGCCCACCGTGAAATCAGGATCGTCGATCGTGCCACGTCCCGTCGGGCGCGCCTTCGACTGATTTCCCAGCCTCCGGCGGCGCCGCTCGCCTGCGATGCTGCTCAAGGAAAAAATCGGCGCGTTGTCGCAATACACCGCTACCTTGTCGCTGTAGCCGTAAGCGATCGGACTTGTCGCATCCACAAGCCGCGCTCCCAAAACCGAACCCTGGATGTTCAGTTTTTGTGCAGCACCCACGCTAACGCCGTTGCCAAGTCCAATCGATAGCGCAAAGTTTGAGGTATCGGTCGCGGTCAGCAGCACGCCACCCTTGGCTACAAACGCTTGCAGGTGCGCGACTCCTTCCCAACCGAGGCCCGGGCGCATATCGTCCGTAGAGTCGTTCTTGCCCACCAGGTTTGGCGTTTCCGGCGTGTTTTTCCACGGCAAGGGATTTCCCCAGGCGGTTGGCAATCCGTTGATGATCGCCGACGATGACGCGTTGAATCCTACGGGTGGAAACAGGATCACGTCGTACTTGGCGTTCAGATCGTCGATCTTTGCGACCGTTTGCGTGCTGATGTAATCGTATGGAATCTTGAGATCGTCCAGTGCCAGCCGCCACCATCCTTCGGTCTGCGTGCTCAACCAGGTGTGCACGAAGGCCACGCGCGCCGCTCGCACCGGATGCGTTTTTACGCTCGGAGCAGTGCCCAGCGCGACCGCTTGCAGGCCCACCTCGCCGGTAGCCTTGTCCAGATCCCCGCGGTTCACGCCCCGCACAATGATCGAGCCGCGATTAAACTTCGCCCCACCCGCCTCGAACGATTCCTCGGCCGCGTCCATCGACGCATCCTTCAATTTGTACCGCAGCGTCGCCAGCGTCGGCTCGGCGGTATTGTTGATGGCGAAAACCGATCCATCGCCCTTCACCCCGCCCGGCGCCCGCACCTCCTTTACGCGCTCCATCGCAACGCTCAGCACTTTCGCATCGATGACTCGCGTAACCTGCACGCCAAACAATTCACCAAAAGTCCAACCGGTATCGTCGTACGGCGTTTTCTGAGGATCGTCCGGACTCCAGTATTGATAGTCCAGCAGCGCGTCCGCGATTCTCGAATACGGCTGATCCATCCGCACGATGTAGCTGCCCGCCGGAAATTCGCGGGTGGTTGGCCCGGCATCCGCTTCCTTCTCTTTGTCCTTGTCTTTCGATGCGTCGCCCTTCGCAGGCTTCTTAGTCTTTTTCGCCGGGAGTGTCACCGAGAACGAAGCCGTGGCCCGCGAAATCTCCACTTCCTGCTTCTCCAATACCCGCAGCAACTCCCACTGCAGCTCGGGACGCGGATCATCCGCCGACAAGACGTAAGCCGCCGGCCCCTCGGCATTCGGTTTCTGCACCGAACGCTTCGCTTTCAAATAGAAATTCTTCAGAAACATCCGCTTGTTTTCGTTGAAGTAGTGCAGCGAAGTTAGAAGCCCGGTCTCTTCGTAATTGTTGTTGTTGCGTTGCGACCACAACGCCTTCGGCAGCGGTGGATTCTGTTTGAACCAGGTGCGCGCGTATTCCTCCGGCTCCAGCGTTCGTTCCTTGGTGTCCGCGCCGCCGTTTCCAAACGTCTCGTACAGCCGGCTGATGCCGTTATGCATCGCCGCGATGAACATCAAGTAGCCCGGCGACCAGGTGTCAAAATCCCCGTGCGTGAATACGCCCGGCATGCCGAACTTAGTCATGTCTGCTACGTTCCGCGCGCCGATCATCTGCCACTCGTCCGCCAGAATTGGATCGATCCACGCGTTGTAGGGCCCGTCGCCCACGGTGTTGTCGTACAAATAAGGTACGGACTCGTGCAAATCGTGAAGGACCTGCACCTTCCACCCCGTGTAAGTCTTCAACACGTTTTCGGTCAACTTCAGCGTCACGCCCATGGCATCGCGATTGTTGTCGTGGGCCACGTACTTGCCCCAATAAATCAGCGCTGGATAAAAGTCCTTGGGGTGCGACAAATGCCAGCGGTAGATATCCACCATGCGATCGCGCCCATCCACCTCCACCACGGGTGTGATCAGGGTGATCGTGCCCTCGCGAATTTCGCGCACGTAAGGACTCTCATCCACCGCCAACCGATACGCCAATTCCATGAGTGCCGTCGGTGCTCCCGTCTCCGGCGAGTGAATCGTCCCCGTGATGTAATAAATTGGCGTCACCTGTGCCACGATCTTGTCGGCCTCGGCGTCATTCAACTGAATCGTCCGCGGATCGGCCAGCTTTGCCAGCCGCGCGCGGTTTTCCTCCAGGTGCTTCAGATTCTCTTCCGACGACACCGCCACCGCGATCATCTCGCGCCCTTCTTCCGTCGTCCCGATCGAATACACTTTCACGCGGGGGCTGGCCTTCTCCAGCAGGCGCATATATTTGTAGACGTCCTCGGCGTACGGCAAAATTCCCGGCGCGCCCGCCACATCCCCTAGCACCACCTCCGGCGTAGGCACGTTCTTCGAAGCCGGCAAATAATCCACCAATGGCGAAGTGAAATACGGCGCCGTCGTGTATTTCTTCATCTTCGCGGTGTACGCCTCATCCACGGCCTGCTTAGGGTCCCGCGCAGGCACGGTCTCGCCGCCCCCCGCCCAAGCTGCTCCGCCCATCGCTGCCAGACACAACGTCGCCGCCAGCACCCACACAACACCCAACCGTGTTCGACCGCCGTGAATCATTTGTTTCTCCCGGATTCTCTCTAAAATGAAACGCGGAATTGTACCAAGATTCCCAAAACGAAGCTCGACTAACGCAGAAGCCAGCCGCCGATCAACGCGCTGATCACAAAGCGCGCCAGCCATCCCAGCGAATGGGAGACGCCGAAAAGCGGATTCATCTTGATCCACACAATGTTGCTGAAAATAATCGGTACCGCCGCCGCAACCCACACAAGCTCCGCCATGTGCAGCTCACTGCGAACCGTAAGCGCGTCCACCCATCTACAGAGCCAAATGAACGCCGCGCAACTGAGGAATCCCAACATTGTAGAGGCAACTATGTATCGCGTATCCCTCTGTCCCGGTTTGATACGCCAAATTTCCGGCGTGTCGAGATATTTACCGTGAAACAATTTCCCCATGAACAACCAATCTGTGAACGACGAAGCCACTCCGGACGCCCCAACCGCCAGGACGAATCGCACCATAGATCACCCCCGGAGGCGCATTCTAGCCCGATGCGCTATTCCGCGGGCATGAATGTTATGCAGACCGGTGCCGGCACTTCCTCGACTTGGCCCGTCGGCGTCAAAGCACCGGTCGCCGCATCAATTCGAAACACGACAATGTTTCCGGAGTCTTGATTCGCCGCGAGCAAAAACTGACCTGTGGGATCGATCGCAAAATTCCTGGGAGTCATGCCCTTGGTCGAAAATAAGCCTGCCGCGGTCAATGTGCCTTTGTTCGGATCGATCTTATAAGCGCCAATGCTGTTCGCGGTTCCCCGGTTCGAGGCGTACAAAAATTTCCCCGAAGGATGCACGGCGATCTCCGCCGCTTCCCGCACACCCGTATAATCCTTCGGCAAGTTCGGCAACGTCTGCAGTTGTGTCAGCGACCCTTTTTGCGCCGAGTACGAGAAAGCAATCACCGACGAACCCATCTCGGTGATCAGGTAAGCGAACTTCCCATTCGGATGAAAAGCCAAGTGACGCGGCCCCAAACCAGGTTTCACCTGCGCGTAAGGCGGATTGTTCGGCGTCAGCTTGCCTTGAACATCATCAAATTTGTAGACCATCACATCATCGAGCCCCAAATCCGCCGCCAGGGCAAATCGGTTGTCTGGCGAAACCGCAATCCAATGCGCGTGTGGCCCTTCCTGGCGCTCCTTGTCCACGCTGGAACCCGAATGCTCCACAAATCCTTTCACCAGGCTCAAGCTGCCGTCGTCCTGTATCGCAAAGGTCGCCACGCTGCCGCCGTCGTAGTTCGCCACCAGCACAAATCTGCCCGTCTTATCCAGCGATACGTAACAAGGCCCGGCCCCATGGGTCGACACCTGATTCAAGAACTTCAGCGTTCCACCCTTCTTATCGATCGCAAACGAGCTAATCGCCCCGCTCTTCATCCCATTGAAATCGCCGATTTCATTCACCGCATACAAATATTTCCCATTCGGATGCACCGCCACAAACGAAGGATCGACAGACTCCGCCGCCAGTCCAATCGAAGTAAGCGTGCCCGTCGCTGCGTCAAACCGGTAGGCGTAAATTCCCTTGCTGGTCTGCTTCGTAGTATAGGTGCCGACGTAAACCAGATACGTTCCGGTCGGCTCTTGCGGCTTTGCGGTTGCAGGAAGAAAAAGAGAGGAGGCGAGAGCAACGAGCTGGAGGAAAAAAAGTCGACGTGGAATTCTCATAGAGCCAAAATTGTAGCATCGGATGCAGCGCCGCTAGGCCCTAAATGCAAATCGGACCCAGGGATATTGCCCTAGACCCGACGAAGAAAGGGCGCTTGAAAGGCGCCCGCTTCGGAAAGCGGCCGCTACATCCTCGGTGCGATCCCGAAACCGCAGCTTGCGTTACTTCTTCTCTTCTTCGTTCTCTTCCTGCAACACTGCCGCCGCAGCCACGGAATCATCGTCATCCAGCCGCAGCAACCGAACGCCCTGCGTGGAACGTCCCGCCTCGCGAATCTCATTCGCGTGCACGCGAATCACTTTGCCGTTGTGGGTGATGATCATCACGTCGGACTCTTCGTTCACCTGCAGCGTGGCCACAACGTAGCCGTTGCGGTCGGTGGTCTTCATGTTCACGACGCCTTTGCCGCCGCGGGAAGTAATGCGGTACTCCGCCAGCGGCGTGCGCTTGCCGAAGCCCTTTTCTGCGACCGTCAGCATCAACGTCGTTAGCGAGTCTTTGATTTGTTCGTTCTCGAGCTCTTCCAGGTTTTGCGGCGCTTGCTTGTGTTCTTTCTCGATGATAGCGAAGTCGGGCTGCACCGCGTCCATGCTGACGACATAGTCGTCCTTGTCGAGATCCATGCCATTCACTCCGCCAGCGTTGCGTCCCATTGGGCGTACTTCGGTCTCGCGGAACAGGATGGCCTGGCCTTCGTGGCTCGCGAGGAAAATCATTTGCTTGCCATCCGTAAGCTTCGCGCCAATCAACTCGTCCTTGCCGTCCAGGTTGATCGCGATGATTCCCGTCGAACGCGGATTTGAGAATTCCATCAGCGTTGACTTCTTCACCGTGCCGCTTTTCGTGGCCATGAACACGAAGCGTCCCTCTTCTTCCAGGTTGCGCGAAGCTACGAGCGCCGTCAGCTTTTCGTCCTCCTGGAATTTCACCAGGCTCGAAATCGCCTTGCCCCGCGTGGCTGCCGCGGCTTCCGGCAATTCGTACACCTTGAGCCAGTACACGCGCCCTTTCGAGGTGAACAGCAAAATGTAGCTGTGCGCCGAAGCGATGAACATGTGCTCGACGAAATCTTCTTCCTTGGTGCGCGCGCCGATGCGCCCCTTGCCGCCGCGCGATTGGTGCCGGTACGTTTCCGCCGCGGTGCGTTTGATGTACCCCGCGTGGCTGACGGTAATCAGCATCTCCGTGTCAGCGATCAGATCCTCGAGTTTGATTTCATCGACCTTGTCGACGATCTGCGTGCGGCGGTCATCGCCGTAAGCTTTTTGCACTTCCTTGAGTTCGCCGGTAATGACCTGCTTGAGTTTCTTCTCGCTCGAGAGAATCTCTTCCAGTTCAGCGATCAGCTCGCGGATGGACTTCAGTTCCTTAAGGATTTCGTCAACCGAAAGCTGCGTGAGGCGATGCAGTTGCAATTCCAGGATCGCGTCCACCTGCACTGGTGTCAGGCCGATCACGCCGCCGCGCGTCGTCACCCCTTCGACTTCGAGCTGGCCGAGCTTGTACTTGCGGCCGTCGAGTTTGACGCCGGCCACCTTCTTCTGCTTGCCGTTCTCGGTGATGGTCACGTCTTGCTCGGTGAAATACGCGAGCAAGTTTTCCTTGGCTTGGGCGCGGCCAGTGGATCCGCGAATGATGCGGATTACGTCATCCAGATGGTCGAGCGCGATCTGGTAGCCCACCAAAATGTGCTCGCGCTCGCGAGCCTTGCGCAATTCGTACGCGGAACGCCGGCGCACGACTTCGACGCGATGATCGATAAACAGCTTGATCATCGGGATCAAGCCCAGCTCGCGCGGCTGCCCTGCCACGATCGACAACAGGATCATGCCGAACGATTCCTGCATCTGCGTCTGCTTGAAAAGATTGTTCAGGATCAGCTGAGATTCTTCGCCGCGCTTGATTTCGATGACGATGCGCATGCCCTCGCGTGAGGATTCGTCGCGAACGTCGGCGATGCCATCGATCTTTTTATTTTGCACCAGCTCGGCGATGCGCTCGATCAGCCGCGCCTTGTTGACCTGATACGGGATCTCGGTGATGACGATGTTCTCGCGGTCCTTGCCGACCTCTTCGATCGCGGCCTTCGCGCGCATCACAAAGCTGCCTCGGCCGGTTTTGTATGCCGCTTCGATGCCTTCACGACCGGCGATGTACGCGCCAGTCGGAAAATCGGGTCCCGGCACGAGCTTCATGACTTCTTTTAGCGTGGTATCCGGTTTTTCAATCAGCAAAATCGCCGCGTCGATAATTTCACGCAGATTGTGTGGTGGAATATTCGTCGCCATGCCCACGGCGATGCCGCTCGCGCCATTTACAAGAAGGTTCGGAATGCGCGAAGGCAGCACCACGGGCTCTTCGCGCGTCTGATCGAAGTTCGGAATGAAATCGACGGTCTCTTTTTCCAGGTCAGCGAGAATATCCTCCGAAATCTTCGCCAGCCGCGCCTCGGTGTACCGCATCGCCGCCGGAGGATCGCCGTCCACCGAACCAAAATTCCCCTGCCCGTCGATGAGCATGTAGCGCAGATTGAAATCCTGTGCGAGTCGAACCAAAGCAGGATAAATCACCGCTTCGCCGTGTGGGTGATAGTTGCCGGAGGTATCGCCGCAGATCTTCGCACACTTGCGGAAGCCGCGATTCGACGCGAGACCAAGATCGTTCATGGCCACTAGGATGCGCCGCTGCACCGGCTTCAATCCGTCACGCACGTCGGGTAAGGCGCGCGCGATGATCACGCTCATCGCGTAATCGAGATACGACTTGCGCATCTCCGCTTCAATATCAATCGGCAAAAGTATCGATGTGTTTTTCTCGTCCGCCATTGTTCCTCAGCTTGTTAGTTTCGTTCGCCCGTCTGTTCCAGCGCGTATGCTTTCACGGTGTCGAAAGCGTCCGCGGCGTTCATAAATCGTTTAACAGCGAAATATTCTTCCATCCGCCGCAAGAAATCATCTCGTTCAGTTTGGCCTGCAAAATCAATCGCCACCCCGCCGAGATTGTCTGGCGCATCCGTCGGCGTGGCGCGAAAGTCGCTGCAGCTCAACCCGCGCAGCCCCGGCAATGTCGTCCATCCGAGTTGATAAATCATCGATGACGATTAAATATCCAGGTTTTGGACGTCGAGGGCGTTGTCCTCGATGAACTTGCGGCGCGCTTCGACGTTTTCGCCCATCAGCGTGGTGAAGATATCCTCGGCGGCGACGGCGTCCTCCAGCTTTACCTGGAGCAGCGTGCGCGTCTCCGCGTTCATGGTGGTTTCCCACAACTGCTCGGCGTTCATTTCGCCCAGGCCTTTGAATCGCGTGATCGTAAAATCTTTTTTGGCGTCTTCGACCACGTAGTTCAATACGTCCTGCGCCCTTTCTTTCGTGACTTTGGTGCCGTTATTGGTGATGACGAAGGGCGGCTTGTTGAATTCGTCGATCAGTTTGGCGAGGCCACGCAGGCGCTTGTATTCCGCTGTGGACGCAAGCGCCCAGTTAATCTTCTGGCCGTGCGGCGGACCAAACTGGATTTCGTACAAGCTGTGTTCTTCGTCGAAGACAACTTTTCCTTCGAGCTTCAGCTTGGCCTTGTCCACTTCCTTCAAGAGTTTCTCGATGGCTTTCTTGTCCTCGAAGTCGGTCTTTTTCTCCAAGCCACTCTCGACCATCAGTTCCACCAGGCGTGGATCGCGGAGCCGACGCGCGAGTTTCGCCGCGGCGGCCTCGAACTCCTGCACGTTCAGCAGGAACTTCGTCAGGCTCGCACCTTCCAGCGACGCGCCTTCCTTGGGCTTCACCGCGTGATCTTCGGTGGCGCGCTTCATCAGTTCGTGCGCGAAATCATTTTCGTCGCGGATGTAGCGCTCGCTCTTGCCGCGCTTCACGCGATACAACGGCGGCTGCGCGATGTAGATGTGCCCACGCTCGATCAATTCCTTCATGTGGCGGAAGAAAAACGTGAGCAGCAGCGTGCGAATATGGCTGCCGTCCACGTCCGCGTCAGTCATCAGAATCACTTTGTGATAGCGCAGCTTCCCGGCATCGAAATCGTCCTTGCCAATGCCCGTACCCAGCGCGGTGATGATCGCGCGAATTTCCTCGTGGCCGAGCATCTTGTCGTAGCGCGCCTTTTCCACGTTGAGAATTTTGCCCTTGAGCGGCAGGATCGCTTGAGATTTGCGGTCACGGCCCATCTTGGCCGAGCCTCCGGCCGATTCACCCTCAACGACGAACAGTTCGCATCGCGAAGGATCGCGCTCCTGGCAATCCGCCAATTTCCCCGGCAGGCCGCTGGAGTCCATCGCCGACTTGCGCCGCGTCAGCTCGCGTGCTTTGCGAGCCGCTTCGCGAGCACGTGCAGCTTCAATGCACTTGCCGATAATGCGCCGCGCGACAGTCGAATGTTTGTCGAACCATTCGCCCAAGCGTTCGTTGACCAACTGCTCGACGTCACCCTTGATGTCACTGTTGAGTTTTCCTTTAGTCTGGCCTTCAAACTGAGGCTGCGGCAAACGCACGCTGACGACTGCGACCAGGCCTTCGCGAACGTCATCGCCGGTGATGGTAACTTCGTCCTTCTGCTCCTTCAGCATTCCCGCCGATGAGGCGAAATTGTTGATCGTGCGCGTCAACGACGAGCGGAAACCGGAGAGATGCGTGCCCCCGTCGACGGTATTGATGGTGTTCGCAAAGGCAAAAACGTTTTCGCCGTAACTGTCGTTATATTGCAGCGCGATTTCGATCTCCACGGTGCCGCGCTTGCCCTCGATGTAAATCGGGGAATCGTGGAGCGTGGCCTTGCCGCGGTTGAGGTGCTTCACGAATTCGGCGATGCCGCCGGTAAAGCGGAATTCCGCGGTTTTTTCCGTGCGCTCGTCGGTGAGCGTGATTTTCAGGCCTTTGTTCAGGAAGGCCAGTTCGCGCAACCGCTGTGCCAGCGTGTCGAAGCTATAGGTGGTTTTTTCAAAAATGGCCGGATCGGGATGAAAGGTGACTTTCGTTCCGGTCTTGCGGGTCTTGCCGGTCTGCTTCAATTTCGAGGTGGGCTTGCCTTTTTCGTAGGTCTGTTCCCACACGGCGCCATCACGTGAGATCTCCAGCTCCAGCCAATCGGAAAGCGCATTGACGACGGAAACCCCTACGCCGTGCAGTCCGCCGGAAACCTTGTAGGTATCGCTGTCGAACTTGCCGCCGGCATGCAGCACCGTGAGCACGACTTCCGCGGCGGGCCGCTTCTCGGTGGCGTGCATATCCACAGGAATGCCACGGCCATTGTCCACAACCGTGACGGAATCATCGGCATGCACGGTCACGTTGATTTCATCGGCGTACCCGGCCATCGCTTCGTCAACCGAGTTGTCCACCACTTCCCAAACCAAGTGGTGCAAGCCCATTTCGCCGGTTGAGCCGATGTACATCGCAGGCCGCAGGCGCACGGCTTCGAGGCCAGCGAGCACTTTGATGGACTTCGCGTCGTATTTGTGGCCGGCCGCCACTGGTGCGGTCGCGTTATCTTTTCCTTGAATCTCTTCTCGATCGCCCATTCCATCTCCCCATCTGCATTGGCGCGCGCGGCGCTAGCCCGCAACAACGTGCAGCACAAAACAAACCGCGAGACGCGCGGTGTCGCTGCGGCTGAAAAACTTTGGTTCAAAAAACTTTGAAGCGAGGAAAGGCTGAGTTGCGGACTTCTCCGTGCGTCGCCTTACCCTTTGGCTCCGATCGCGAGCGAACGGAACTCGTAGGGCTCCTGCTCCATCCCGTCTCGCGCAGCGAGACGTGGCGAAGACTCGTTACCCCGGAAATTCTTCCGGAGTCCAACTCCAAGCAGGTAGTTCAAAGCCCCTGGCGCAGGGCTAGCTGCAGAACAACTTTGCTTGGCGGACGTGCCCCGATCGCTCGGGGCGGGCCGATTTGAGGAAACCAAATGCCGTAAATAGTGTACCCGAACGGCTCGGAAATTCAAAGCGAAAATGAGCAGCCCTCGACAAGTAAGTGGCGTATTTTCATTTGTTTAACCCATGGCAGCAGATCGACAAGAGGTGTCGAGAATTGCTAGATCTGCGCCGAGCATTATGCGAGTTTCGCGGACGAGATGAATTCTGTTCGAAGCCAACGGACCGGTAATAATAGCTTGGCGGCTGGAAGCGCCCATTCCATAATTTATCTATATAGTAACGCCAATGTCAACCAGTCAAATACGCATGGGCATGATGATGTAGCGGTAGCGGTAGCTTTCATCGGCGAGCGGGCGCATCTGGCCGGCGGATTGTTCGTCCTTGAGTTCGATGCTGATCGGGCCATCGGCAGCGGCGCCGAGAAAATCGAGCATGTAGCTGGAATTGAATCCGATGGAGATGGGGTCGCCCTTATATTCCTTCTCGATATTTTCTTTTGCTTCGCCGTACTCTGGGCTCGAAGCGGAAATTTCAATGCCTTCCTTGGAGACGGCCAGCTTTACAGCGTGGGAGCGCTGGTCGGCGAGTTGCGAGACGCGACGCACGGCATCGCAGAGTTCGGTGCGTTCCAATGTGACGGTCTTGTTGTTGTCGCGCGGCAGAACCGCTTCATAGTTCGGGAATTGTCCGGTGAGAATGCGTGAGATCAGCAAGCGGTGACCGATCTGGAAAAACAGGTGGCTTTCGTCCTTGGCAAACTCGATCTGCGCGTCGGCTCCCGCGGCGCTGGCGAGTTTTTCGACTTCGTCCATGGCCTTCTTCGGGATCAACACTTTCATTTCGCCGTTTAGACCAGCTAATTTCTGATTGGTCTCGGCAAGCGCGAGGCGGTGGCCGTCGGTAGCGACCATGGCCAGCGTGTCCGGCTTCAAAATCAAAAGCCCGCCATTCAGCGTGTAGCGCGATTCTTCCATCGAGATGGCGAACTTCGTCTTTCCGATTAAACTTTCCATCACTGGCGCGGAAATTTTCACCAGGGTGTGCGGCATCGCCGGCAACGCTGGAAAATTTTCCTTGGCCATGCCGACGAGCTTGTACTTTTTCTTATCGCTGACGATCTCTACCCAATGATTTTCAAGTAGTCTGAACTTTATCTCCCCTTCGGGGAGTAAGCGGACCAGTTCCAGCAATTTTTTCGCGGGAATCGTCCCGGCGCCCTCTTTCTTCACTTTCGCTTCGCACGACGTGCGAATGCTCAGCTCCAGATCGGTCGCCGTAATCGTGAGGTGGCTGCCTTTCGCCTCGACGAGCAAATTCGACAGAATGGGGATCGTCGTTTTTCGTTCGACAACGCCCTGCGTGGTGCTCAGTTCGTTCAACAGCGCGGACTTGGATACGCTAAATTCCATCGCTTGATAATCCTCGCGTGCGCTTACAGGTGCGGTCATTTTTTGTGCGACCTGGGACGGTCAGCCGCCTCCCTTGCTGGATTCTACCGCTGCCGTACTGTACTAGCTTTCGCGCAAAGTATAAAGCCCAACAACGCCTAAGCGAGGCGTTTGCACTGTGGAAATGCGGTGGTTAACGAGGGTTGCGCCGCTCGCACCACAAGGTAGAGGGATGGTCCGATTTTGCACAGACAAGAAATACTACTGTCACAGCAAAAGATTTTAATTTTTTGAAAAGCTATAAAGCTTGTTGTTGTGATGAGCGCTGTGGAAACGTGGAAAAACGTCAATTGCTACTGCCTTGGCCGCGAAACACGCCGCCATTACAAGTGGTGATTTGTGAGAACAGAGGAAATCTGGTCGCGGTCGGTGTGACGCGATACTTACGACTAATTTCGTGCACAAGTCGTCCACACGAAATCCGCACGTTTCGCAAATTTTCTCCACATGGCACAGCGCAGAGCGTCCCCCTCGCAACGCCGATGCGAATCTGCATGGAGGCACGCGCTGTGATCTGGGCTGGAAAATTATGATCGTGGGTGAATGGCGGCGCCGAACGGACTCATTCCTAAAGGCGCACCGCCATTTTGGAAAGCTAAGGGTGCGTGGGGAAGCTTTGCAAGCTACTGCAACGCGTCCATCAGTCGCGTGATGGTTCGGTTCAGATCTTTGTCTGATCGCCGCATCTCTTCGATCTTGTGGATCGAGTGCAGCACCGTGGTGTGGTGCTTGCCGCCGAATTGGCGGCCGATTTCGGGAAGCGACGCCGTCGTGAGTTGCTTGACGATGTACATGGCCACTTGCCGTGGGAAAGCGATCGCGCGCGTGTTGCTGCGGACCTTCAGATCCTGCTCGCGCAGATTGAAATGTTCGCTTACGCGCTTCTGGATCAAATCGATGGTCACGCGCTTTTCCTGCGACGCGATAATGTTACGCAGCACCTGCTGAGCCGTAGCCAGAGAAACCGTAGCGCCCGTAAGCGAGGCGTACGCCATCAAGCGAGTCAGCGCGCCCTCGAGTTCGCGCACGTTGGACTTGATAGCGCGCGCGATATATTCCGCCACGTCGTCCGGCAGCATAAAGTGCTCGTTGTCCGCTTTTTTCTGTAGAATCGCAATCTTGGTTTCCAGATCCGGCGGCTGGATATCTGCGATCAATCCCCACTCGAATCGCGAACGCAATCGCTCCTCGATGGAATTGATATCTTTCGGCAGGCAGTCCGAGGAGATCACAATCTGCTTCTGCTGCTCGTAGAGCGCATTAAAGGTGTGAAAAAACTCTTCCTGCGTACGTTCTTTCCCGGCGATGAACTGGATATCGTCCACGAGGAGCACATCGACTGTGTGGAAGCGGTCGCGAAAACTGATCATGCGGTCGAAGCGCAGCGAGTTGATGACCTCGATGGTGAATTTCTCCGCGCTCACATAGCTCAACCGCATCGCCGGATTACGCTTCTTGATGGTGTGCCCGATCGCGTGCATCAAGTGCGTCTTACCCATCCCCACTCCTCCGTAAAGGAAAAGCGGGTTGTAGGATTTGGAGGGCTGCTCGGCCACCGCGCGCGAAGCAGCGTGCGCAAACTCATTGGACTTGCCGACCACGAAGGAATCGAAGGTGTAGCGCAAATTCAGCTGATGATCGCTGCTCTCGAAATCGAGCTTCGACTGCTTGATCGGGACGACCGCGGGCGCAGCGGCAACGACCGGCTCTTCCTCGGTGCAAACGTACTGCACACGAGTATTCGGCACCCCAATCTCGTGGAAGACCGCCTTAACAATTTCACCATAGGTGCGCGTCAACACCTGGCGAAAGACAGCGCTGGGAATCTGCACAAACAAGGTTTCGCCTTCGGCGCGATTCAGCCGCGTGGGTTGAAACCAGGTAGTGAAAGTATTGATGCTGACCCGGGACTTCACGCGTTCCAGGAATTTGTCCCAGGAGTTGACCGCTTCATGGTCACGCCCAAGTTGAGTGGCTGTGGTCATCGCAAAGAGAATACTCGTCCCGCGCTATTTCCACAGATGTTTAAAAGCTGTGGAAAGCGGGCCCCTCTACATCTTTCTATAGACTACGGGGTTCAACCCTCGCTGGAAAGTGCTGTGTTGCCGTGCCCCTGATGTCTCACGAGCGACCCCGGCCAAGCGTACAGGCCAATTCACGCCGCTATTAGACAGCGCGGGATTGTCCCTGATTGGTGCGTAGCAGGCAAGCGAAAAGTGTGCGAAGACACGATGCGAAGCACAAAGTCGTTCACACCTCGTGCACAGTTTTTCCACAAGCTGTACGATGCGTTCAACGCGTGCGCTCTTCCGTGATTTAAAGGGATTTGACGAATATTTTGCAAACAGAGCCTCACTTAATACCGCGCGGCCGCCAAACGACCTGAGGAAAACTCGCCCTACGGTTGATTTCTTTTCTCGGCCCGGTCGAATTCGTAGACGCCAATTGGATCGCCGCCGATGATCAAGCGGCCAGGTTCGATCAAAATGCTGTTGGCTTCGAGGCGAGCGCCTTCCGGCGTATAGAGCTGATAGCTGGCGCGGCGGGATCCGTCTTTGTCGAAATGCAGTAGCGTGTTGCCGGCCGCCATCCAAACCTCTCCGTTCGCCGAATCGATTCCCACGGCGGTCAGAACGCGCTTGAATGATGGCGCCTTCTGATGCTTCTCCTGTCGCACGATTTCGCGCCGAATGGCCTGTGCCGCGGGCGCGGCTTCCAACGCTAGATACTGGACGTCCGGGCCCGCGCTGTAACCGTTGCGGTCGTACTGCCGCACGGTCGGCTCCGGAGTATACGCAAATCCATAGTAGAGATGACCCTGCGGGTCGCTTACCAGCTGTCCAATGTTCAGGAAGCGGTTCAAGTCCTCCCGGTCCGAAATCTGTTCGGGATCGCCAAACTCGCGAACGTCCCGGCCATTCTTGTCGAAAACGATGACCAGGTGTGGCTCGCGCAACGTCGCTACGGCGACCTCGCCCTCCCCAAGCGCGGCGATGGAAACCGGCGCCGCAACAGGTATCGATCGCAGCGGTGTGCCGTCGGCAGAGAAAACCTGGACTGCATTCACGCCGCGATCCGCCACGTAGATATGGCCGTCGGCATCCACGTCACAATCCTCGCCGAAGGTGATACCCGCGCGGCCCGATTTGGGATTGGCCACTCCTGCGGCAGCAGCCTCCGCGATGGCCAGGACCTGCTTGCCTTGCTTATCGAAAACGAGCAAGCCCGGCGATGGCGATGCCAACACATACGTGCGCCCATCCGCGCCGCGTCTCACCGTTCGCAGTCCGGGCCCCGCGCTACCGAAAAGGCGTGTCTTCGCGGTCAGCTCGCCTTCGCCTTGCGCAAACATACTGCTCGCGGCGAGGGAAGCCACCAGACACAAAAGCGCCGCAAATCTCGACATCTGGGCCTTCTTTTGTTGCATGAGTCCTCAGATTACTTTGGGACGTGGCAAGGTTGCTCCGCGTTGCAGCCCAGGCTGATCCCGCATCGACCACCGCCGCGTGTTGACTACTAATCACTGCGCAGTCGCAGCCGCTCGATCGACTGAGCCCGCAGTCGGCCCGCTGCATCGCGCGGCCCAACGTCGTCCGTCTCGATCAGCACGCAATTCATCTGGACATCGCCCGAAGCCACGTCGAACCTCGCCGGCAGCCCGTCCAGGAAGCGCTTGATAATTCCCTGACGGTCCATGCCGATGACGCCGCCGTGCGGTCCGGTCATACCCACATCGGTGATGAATGCCGTGCCTTGCGGCAGCACCTGCTCATCCGCGGTGGTCACGTGCGTGTGCGTGCCCACCACCGCGGTTACGCGCCCGTCGAGATACCAGCCCAGAGAGATTTTCTCGCTGGTGGTTTCCGCGTGTATGTCCACCAGCACGAACGCCGTGTCCGGCGGAAGCTTGGCCAGTTCCGTGTCGGCCTTGCGAAACGGATCGTCGATTGCCGGCAGAAACACTCGCCCCTGCAAATTCAAGACCGCATACTTCACGCCGTTCTTGGCGGTGCCGACGTATACGCCGCTCCCCGGACTTCCCTCCGGGAAATTGCCGGGACGCAGCAACCGCGGCTGATGCGGCATGTACTCCAATACTTCCTTGCGATCCCAACTATGGTTCCCGCCCGTAAGCACGTCGATGCCGTTCTGTAAGAGGTCATCGGCGATCTTCGGCGTAATCCCAAAGCCGGAGGCGGAGTTCTCCCCATTGGCGATCACCAGGTCGATCTGGCGGTGCGTCACAAGATCCGCCAGGCGGTCGCGGACAATCTGCCGCCCCGGCGAACCCACAATGTCTCCGATAAAAAGTATGCGCATGAGTTAGAGGTTATCGCATCGGCGCGCGGTTAGGCGCTGCTTCAGCCCGGCATCCAGCATGAAACGCAGCGCGAAGTATCCCGCCAGATCTTCTGAACGCAGACACAAAAATGGAGCGGACTGCTTAGCCGTGGGAAACTAGGCCGTGAACCTCTGAATTAGGTGGGCGCCACGAGCCAACCGTTAGGCTTTCCTGCCCCGCTCGCTTCCCGCATCGTTCCCCAGACTCGATCGGGAAGCCAAAGGGACAGGCCGTGCACACAGGCTGTCTATCCGCGGCTCCTCAGAGATTCGTCATTGGTTCAAACAGCTTTCGTCGCCTCACCTGCTTCGAAGTACCGCTCCGGTGCGTATTGTAGCCCGTGAGACGGAATGCCGTCCAACCGCCCGGTCGTTCTGGTAAATCCGACCGTATCGTCCAGGCGGCGAACGATACCGGAGTCGAAGGAATTGATCACAGATCGGGCGGCTCGCCTGGCAATTTTAGCGGCCTCCCTTCCCCGCGCCTGCGGTTGGTCAGAGCGTGAGTAACTTAGAAGTGGAAGCCCAGTTCCAGTGATTCGCTGCGCGGCGACACGAAGTGTGTGCCGCTGAACGTGGATAGAAAGTTGTACAGCGCTTCTTTATTGGTGAGATTGATCACCGTGAAGCGGAGGCTCCACTTGTAGCGGTCGCCATGGAAGAGATTGTCATGGCCGACGGCCAGGTCGAACAGGTTCCGTGGAGCTATGCGCGGCGGATTCTTGTCGTCGTTCTCGGTTCCGTCCGCGGGAATGGAAACACGCGTAGCACCGTGTGGGGTTCCCGCCGGGCAGCTCGTGATGGGGCTCGTGAGCGTCGCAAAAGTGCTGCCGCAAAACAAACCGATCGCGGCCTGTTGGTCGGCGTCCAACGTCAGCGCGGTCGTGAAATCAGGCACCGAACCAGCCACCAGGCCGCTGTCATACCGCCAGTTGAAGCCGACCCACGGCCCGCGCTTCCACGGCTGATATTGTAGGTGCGTCGTCTCGTTGAACTTTTCGTCGTGATCGATGCGAAAGACCGATCCGCTCTGGCCCACGGTCACGCCGAGCCCGCCCACTTGCGGAGGGAAATAGCGAGCCGCGACGCTGGACATCACGACAAGAGCGCTGAATCCATGGAAGTTTGGCACGCTGGCGCGCAGCAGCCATCCGGGGATCTTTGAATTGTGCCAATCGATCGGAAAAGTGATCGGTGTATTGCCGAGCACGCTGAAGTCGTACGCGTTATGCGTGTACTTCCAGATGTACTCGCCATCCACCACCAGGTATTTTCCAAAGGCCTGCTGCAGCCCGGCGTGAAACTCATTCCGGTAGCCCGCGGGTGAATTCGCAGGCACGCACGGAATCAAGGCTGCGATCACGCTGACGTTGCATCCTTCGGTCGCCACAATCAGGTTTTCGTTAAAGGGTGTCTCCAGCGTGCGTGCATAGGAAACCCGTAAAACGGTATTGGTTGGCTTGATGTTGTAGGCAATTCCCACGCGAGGTTCCGCTTGCCGCGCGTTCGACAGCCCGTTATACAGATCGCCGCGGATGCCGAGGTTAAATGACCAGTTCCCCTGAGTAATGGTGTCCTGCACGTACATCGAAAGCTCTCTCACGTCCGTGCTTCCACGGAATGTGAAAAGGCTACCGCCGCGTGTCAAATCGATCGGAAGCAATGTCGCGCACGGAGTCCCGGGCACGGCCGTATTCGTCGTCGGATCGAAGCACGGCGCGCCGAGAGCGTCGGTTGTCGAAGGAAGGAGGTTTGGATCGATGATGCCGAAGCTGTCGTTTTCCTTCAGGAAGGTGTGCTCGTAGGTGATGCCCGCTTTTACGTTGTGCTTGCCCTTCACATACGAAATATCCGACCGCAGGCCGGCGTTGGTGAGCCTGCGATCCTGACCGATCGTTTCTGAATTGATCGGACCAAGGTCCGCGAACGGATTGTTGCTCGGATAGTAGTTGTACTGGTCTTGCCGCACGAACGCGCCCAGCGTGAAGACCGCGTTCGAGCTGATGAGTCGGGTCCACGTAGGCGCGATGTTGAACGTGCCGATCTTCGAGCGCTGGTCTGTGTCGCCAACGTTGATTCCGGTGGGACCAATCACGTTCAGATTGTCGAAGGTATTGGGCGTCTGGAACCACGATCGTGTGTACTGGAAATTGCCGTGCAGCGTGTCGGACTGTGAGAGTTGATAGTCGACGCGATCAAAGATGTTTACCTCGTTGCCTTTGTCATGGATCGGCGTAAATTCGGGAGGATCCAGGAATCGCCCGCTTTTCAGGCCATTGGCGGAGATGAAATTTCCCCATTTCTGAGTTCCGTAGGCGAGGTCGAAACCCACATTAGCGGTGCCAAAACTCCCGTAAGAGGTATTCACGCTACCCGTGGGCTTGGTCACACCCAGGCCCGATTTCGTGGTGACCTTGATCACCAGGCTGGTCTTGTCTCCGAATTCCGCGGGGGGAGCGCCGGAAATGACCTCCAGCGACTGGATTGAATCGCTTGGAATCTGATTGGAAAACACCTTGCTGGTTTGATCGGTGATCGGCTGGCCGTCGACAGAAAACGAGTTCTGCGCGTGATCGCCCAAACCGTGCATGTTGCCGTTGGAGTCCGCCGCAACTCCCGGCGACACCAGGGTAACGAGCGAGGTCACCGAGGAAGAGGCACTCTCGAGCGGAAGCCGGTCGATGATTCCCTGGTCGACATCGGTGTGGAAGGTGGACTCATTTTCGACCAGGTCGCCGCCATTGGCCTCCACGGTTACGCTCGTATTCGCGGTGCCCAATTTCAAAGCGATCTGCAACGACGTGGGAACCGTCGAGCGCACATCGATGTCCTGCGTATAGGCAGAGAACCCCGGCGCGGACACCATCATGTGATACGGATTGAAGGGCACGTTCGTGAAGCGAAAACTGCCGTCCGTGGCGGTAACCGTTTCACGGCGGAACCCGCTGACCGGATTCGTAATCTCCACCGTTGCGCCCGCCACGGAAGAGCCGGAAGGATCCTTCACCGTCCCTTCCATTGATCCTGAATTGCCCAACTGACCGAAGGCAGGCACTGCCAAAAACATCCACGCCAGTGCGAAAAGCGAGATTCCATTTACTGAACCTGAGTTCCAATGCGATGGCAAATAGCGGTGCAAATTCCTGAGCATGATCTCTCCTGTCCCATTACGGGACTTATGTGCCGCGCTTGGCGACCGGGTGGAGTTGTGGATAGAGGGCCGCTGGGAAAATAGCGGCGGCGTCCGAATGCGGCTCGGCATTCAACGCAAAAGTAAGGGACGACGAATCAGTGGAAGTTTGTTACGCGGAAGGAGGCGCTCGAGAAGCGCGATGAAGGGCGCAAGGACTCGATGGTGTCGCATGCTCTGGCAGACTGCTGTTTCGCGCGACTTGCTGCGCTTCGGGAACCAGGTTTAGCCGGGCAACCGAAAGCACCGGCGCATGCAGAACCTGGCAAACGTGGCAGGTTGTTTCGGGGCCATTGTTGTGCGGGTGGAGAAACGCGAGGCCCGTGGCGACGTACAACAGCAGCACGCAGCCCAAAAGGGCGAGCGCTGGCCGCGCGAACCGTCGCCGCAAAACAGGTCTTAGCTGCACAACGACACCATGATCTAGCACCTTAGACGAGCAAGCAGCCCAAAGGGTTGCGAGACCCAGCCTTGATTTTACATCGTTTTGCCGCCGCCAACGGCCAGCAAAGTTTTGCTGTTACCCATCGACAAAGCTTGTGCTGCGGAACCCGGTTCATTCATGTCTTAAGGCGGTTGTCGCAGCCAGGGAGCTTGCGCGCAAGGCGGGAATAAGGCCAGCCAATCCCGCAGCCACAGTAAGAACGATTGCCGAGCCAACGAACGTTAACGGATCGCGCGGGTTCAACCCGAAGAGCTGGCTGCGGACCAGATTGGCGAGGGCCAGCGCAAGCAAAAAACCAGTAGCCAGGCCGGCTCCGATGAGGATCAATACTTCGCGCATGACCATCGCAATGACGTCACCAGGCACTGCTCCGAGAGCCATGCGAATTCCTATCTCTCGGGTTCGGCGCATCACCGCATAGGCCGTGACTCCATAGAGCCCAATGACGGCGAGCAAAGTGGCAAGTCCGCCGAACACGGCAGAGAGGCTGGCGACCAGCCGTTCGGTCCGCAGCGAGAGTCCAATCTGTTCGTTCACGGTTTGCAACTCAACGACTGGAACATGCGGGTCGAACTGCCGCATGCGTTCGCGAAGTTCATTCTCGATCTGGCGCGGGTCGACCTGCGTGCGCAAATAGATATTCATGAAGCGGAAATGCACGCCTTCGAGATAGGGGAAGTAAGCCTGCGCTGGAGGTGTCTCACGCAGATCTCTGTATTTCCTGTCCGGGATCACCCCGATGACTTCAATGTCCGGGCTGACTGGCTCCATGTCGTCCACAAGCCCGAAGCGCTGCCCGATCGGATTTCCGCCCGGGAGGTACTGCCTGGCAAAGCTCTCATTGATGACAGCGTATTTGGCCGGTCCCACGTCCTGCGCGGTGAAGGCACGCCCGGCGACGATAGGAATACCGAGCGTAGCAAAGTAGTCTGGGCCGATCTCACTGAGAACCGGCTGTTCCTCGATCGGCGCTCCTTCGAAATCCTTGCCGAGAACCGCATTCTGCCATGCATAGCCTTTCAAAAGCGGCATGGAAGAGAATCCAACCGACGCTACACCGGGTATGGTTTGCAGTTTGACGTTCAGCCGTTGATAGAACGATTTGGTTTGTTCGTCGGAATATCCGTTGAGTGAAGGGTTGATTCGGAATGTAAGAAGATGATCGGTTGGGAACCCCGGCCCCAGGCTATCGAGGTTTCGCAAAGTACGAACGAAGAGGCCTGCACCGACCAGCAGCAGGAGCGACAGCGCTACCTGAACGCCAACCAGCATCCGGCGAAGAGAAATGCCGCTGGCTGAGAGCGTGCCGGACCTGTCTTTCAGAGAGAGAGTTATTTCAGTGCGCGAGCCACGAAGCGCGGGCAGGAGTCCGAAGACCACTGAGGTCAGAAGCATAGCTCCCACAACGAAGGCCAGCACGCGTCCATCGGGAATAGGAGAGACAACAAACTCGGAGGCCGCGTCCGCGGGCAGATAGATGCGTAGCAGAATGCGATCCACCAGAAAGGCCAGCGCCAATCCCACGACGGCTCCAGCGGCCGAGAGGAGCAGACTCTCTGTGAGCAACTGGCGAACGATGCGGGCGCGGCCGGCCCCGATGGCCAGGCGAACAGCGAGTTCCCGCTCTCGGGCTGTGGCACGCGCCAGCAGCAGATTCGCCAGGTTGGCACAGGCCAGAAGAAGCACCGCTCCGGTCAATGCGACCAAAAGCCATATCGGTCTGCGCATATCCTCGCGTAGATCGTTCTCGGAACCCGGCAAAAGTTCCACACGATTACGAAGAAACGGCTCCCGATCCGCAGGCGTCGCGGACCTCGTGAATTCAGGCTGCTGAACCTCCATTTCGAGAATGCTATGCATGAGCGGCTGCAGCGAAAGTTGCGCCTGCTCCATGCTGACGCCGGGCTTGAGGCGTCCGTACGCAGTGACCCAACTCAGCCGCCGGCGCCGGTCCTTGAGGCCGTCCGAATGGGGCGTCATCTCCGTCTTCATCATGATGGGAACGAAAACCTTCGCAGGGACACCTAGTTCCACGCCGTCAAAACCGGGCTGCGCGACTCCAATCACGGTCATCGCGTAACTGTTGAGGTTGATCGTTCGGCCGACGATGCTGCGGTCGCCGTCGAAGTAGCTCCGCCAGAAGCTGTAGCTTAGTACCACGACTGGCCGGCTGTCAGGCACCGCGTCGTCGTCCGGAGCAATGGTGCGGCCCAATGCCGCCCCCACTCCCAGTATCGGGAAATATGAGCCGGAGACCAGCTCCGCGGGGATTTGCGCCGCTCGATCGCCGCCGCTGATGGTGATGGTGGCTGGAAACCGGCAGAACATCTCGGAGAAGACTTGATTGTTGTCCCGCAAATCTTCAAACATCGGCCAGGAAATGGTGTTGGGCCCGTAACCGTTGCCGTAATGGTTGCCAGTCTCCCGGACGATCACGACTCGCTCAGGATCACGGACTGGCAAGAGCCGCAGAACAACCTGATCCAGCAGGTTGAACATTGCCGTGTTCGCGCCGATACCAAGCGCCAGCGTGGCGATCGCAATCAGGGTGAAAGCAGGATTCTTTGCGAGCGTTCGAACGCCGTACCGAAGATCCTGCACGAGCCTGTCCAACCAGACTCCCGCGCGAACATCGCGAACGCTCTCTTTAACCTGCTCTACCCCTCCCGTATCGCGACGCGCATCGCGGTAGGCCTCCTCCGGAGACACTCCTTCCCGCATCTTTTCGGCCGATGCCAGTTCCAGATAGGCCTGGAGTTCCTCATCGAGCTCGCGATCAAGTTGTTCTCTGCGGAACACATTGTTCCAAAGCGCGCGGAGTCGACTGATCACAGAGCCTCCTATGTGGTGCGCAAGGCGGTCGCCATGGCAAGAGATATTCGTTCCCACCGCTCCGACTCGGTGCGCAGTTGCTTTCTCCCGGCCTTGGTCAACGCGTAGAACTTTGCGCGCCGATTGGTTTCTGATTCGCCCCAGGCGGATGTGAGCCAACCGGCCTGTTCCATGCGGTGCAGGGCGGGAAACAGGGATCCCGCTTTGACGTCGAATGTCCCAACAGTTATCTGCGCGATTCTGCGCGATACGCCCATCCCATGCAGTTCCTGGAGAGCAAGAGCCTTCAGGATCAGCAGATCGAGCGTGCCTTGCAGGAGATCGGATTGAGGGGCAGGCATGAACTCTCCTATCGTCTGTCTATAAGACAGTAGCACCACTCTTATAGACGGTCAATAGGAGTAGACAATTTGTGATGGACACAAGTCGCGAAGAAGGATGTATGCCCGAATTTGGGGCTGTTCAGAGTCAAATAATGACAACGGTCCGAGTCACTCATCGACCAAGTTTCTACAGGGCTGTCGCGAAGGCCTCTCTATGCCAAGTCTTCGCTTCGTTGAGCCGATCATGGAAAAGCTGATAGAAAGTTGGCCCGGGGCAATCCGACCGAACACAACATAATCAGCAAGAATACAGACTTGGCGACAATTAGCGACATTGTAGCGGCCGCTTTCCGAAGCGGGCGCCTTTCAACAACTCCACTTCAATCACCCGCTCCCGAGAATGTAAATGTCACTAATAAGTAGACTAGCATCAGTCGTGAATCGCAGCGAATCCTCGCGCCAAACCCTACGAGGCGCCCCCTCTCGGAGGTAACTCCTTCACAATCCGCACTTACAAAAAATGCGCCCATAACTCTTTTAGAATCCGCACTTACAAAAACGCTAGACTTAAAGTCCTTTGGAATCCGCACTTACGAAAAAAGGCGGGGGGAGGGGTGTAAATTGTTAACCAATCCGCCTGCACTTCCCGTCCGGTTCGCGACATCCCAGCCGTCCACGAATCAACCCGCCCGCCGACGCTCAACCTTGCTGTGCCGTGGCTATAATGGTTCCCGCACTTACGAGGAGAACGCCACGATGAACTATCGCCGCTTCGGCCGGTCCGGATGGAAAGTCAGTGAAATTGGCTACGGAATGTGGGGGATCGCCGGTTGGACCGGCTCGGAGGACGCCCAGTCGATCGATTCGCTGCAGCGGGCTATCGATCTCGGCTGCAATTTCTTCGACACCGCCTGGGCCTATGGCGACGGTCACAGCGAACAGCTACTCGGAAAAGTCTTGCGCGCCAATGCCGGGAAGACGCTCTACACCGCGACGAAAATCCCGCCGAAAAATCGCAAATGGCCCAGCACTCCGCAATTCACGCTCGACGATTGCTATCCGCCGGACTATATCGAGGAATACGTCGCCAAAAGTTTAGCCAACATCGGTGTCGCCACGCTCGACCTCATCCAGTTCCACACCTGGGAAGACGCCTGGCTGGAAGACAGGCGCCTGCGTCCCGTGCTCGAAAAACTGCTCACCAGCGGAAAGGTTCGCGCACTGGGCATCAGCATCAATCGTTGGCAACCCGCGAACGGCGTGAAAGCAGTGCGCGCCGGGCTATTCGACGCCGTGCAAGTCATCTACAACATCTTCGACCAGAATCCCGAAGACGAATTGTTCCCCGCATGCCGCGAAAAAGATGTCGCCGTGATCGCCCGCGTCCCCTTCGATGAAGGCACGCTCACCGGTACGCTCACGCTGGACAGCAAATGGCCTGAGGGCGATTGGCGCAACACTTATTTCGTGCCGGAGAACCTGAGAAAAAGCGTAGAACACGCCGAAGCGCTCAAGCCGCTGCTCCGCGACGACCTCACCATGCCGGAAATGGCCCTGCGCTTCATCCTCAACAACAAAGACGTCAGCACCATCATTCCCGGCATGCGCAAACGCCATCACGTCGAGACCAACCTCGCCGCCAGTGACAAAGGCCCGCTACCAGCCGAGCTCCACTCCGAACTCCGCAAACACCGCTGGGATCGCACCCCAACCAAATGGAGCCAGTAAATGGATCGGAGGCCAATGAAGTTCGAGCGCTTGCTCGATACTGTCCGGGCTCTTAGTTCGCTGTGGGGGCGGGGCTTGCCCCGCCCGGCCGACCCGGTTGGCAGACTCCCACCGCCGGACGAAGGGCCAGAGCCGCCGTCGCTCAAGCCGTCTGTTTCAAAGCGCGCTCAACGAGCGTGAGGCAACGCTCGGCTTGTTCCCGCAGCAGGTCATTGTGCTCGCCAAGGTCGCGCTGCGTGCTATGAAGTTCGTCTGCAATGGACAGCGCCGCCAGCACCGCGATCTTGTGCGTATCGACAGTGGAGGTCGCGTCCGAAATCGCGCGCATCTTCTCGTCCACGAAGGTCGCAAGCTTTTGCACGTAAGCCGGATCCAGCTCGCCGTGAATCGTGTATGTCTGCCCGAAGATTTGTACTTTCACCGGTGAACTCATGCTAGCTCCAGTGCCGCTGCACCGCATTGTAACCCCGCATTGTAGCGCAGTGCGAAATCTTCGGAGCCCTGCGGGTCTACGCACATGGCTCGGTGGGCTGGGCTTTGTTGCGGCCCGAAGCGGGGAGATCGCGAAACTCAGCTCGCGCGGAGCTGCGCGCCCAGCTGTTTTTCGAGGGCAGAGACAATGCGCGCGGAAAACTCGGCGATCTGCGCGTCGGTCAGTGTGGCGTCGCGGCTCTGGAAGATCACGCGCACCATCAGCGAATATTTTCCCGCGGGCACATTCTTGCCGCGAAACAGGTCTCCCGCTTCGATGGAAACGATTTCACCAATGCCGAGCGAGCGAATCGTTTTCGTAACGCCGGAAAAATGCGTGCCATCCGCGAGCAGCAGCGAAAAATCGCGCTCCACCGCGGGGAATCGCGGCAGCGGCTCATACCTGCGCGAATCCTTGAGGTCGCGAATCGCCGCGTATACCTGCTCGAGGCGCAACTCAGCGAGAAACACGTCTTGCCGCAACTTAAGCCGGTCCGCAACGCGACGTGCCAGCTGGCCCGCGTCTCCGATTTCCTCGCCGGACAGCGCAACGTGCCCGCTTCGCGCGGCATGCGCCCAATCGCCAGAAACGCGATGCGTGCCCTGGCTTGCCGCATCCACGGGGCGATCGCTCCACGCAAAACCACCGGCGAGTTCGCCGAGCGAATCGAGGTCGCCTTTCAGGTCGGCGAAGGAATATGCACGCGCCGAGTCGTACAAATCCTTCTCGCGAGCCTCGCCGGTCGCGCCGATCGTCAGGACGCGGGTTTCGACAGACTGATGACCACGCAGACTGTACTGGCTGCCAATCTCGAACAGACGCACATTGCGCTGGCCATGATTCAGGTTCCACTCCAGCGCCGCGGCCATGGTCACCAATCCGGTCGAGCGCAGCACGCCCGCTTCCTCCGACAACGGATTCGCCAGCCGCGCGGGCTGCACGCCGGGTGCGCGGAACAATGCATCGCGCTCTTCGGCCACATGCGGGATAGTCAGGATTTCGCGATACCCGAGGCCGATCAGCCGCTCGCGAATTTGCGTCTCCGGCTCGTAATTTGGCAAACGCAAAGCGCCCTGGCGGGAAACCGGAAAACGCGGCGGGAATTTGTCCAGACCGTAAACGCGCGCGACCTCTTCGATCAAATCGATTTCGCGCTCCACTTCCGCGCGCCACGAAGGCTGCGTGCATTCCCATGCCGCCAGCAGCGATCCGTCCACGCCGCGATTTTGATCCACGCGCATGGGAGAAAATCCGAGCGCGCCCAGACTCGCCTCAATTTCTTTGTCCGGGACGTCGGCGCCCATCACCCGCAAAAGTTCCGCCCGCGTCAGCACAATCTTTTTCGGCGCGCGCTTGCCGGGATAAACATCGACAACCCCGGCAAGCAACTCGCCGCCGGCAAGTTGCAAGATCAGTTCTGCGGTGCGGCGCGAGGCCATCTCGGCCATTTCCGGATCGGCGCCGCGGCCAAACCGCGTGGACGCTTCCGTGTGCAATTTCAACAAGCGCGTGGCCCGGCGAACGGCAATGGGATTGAACCAGGCGCACTCGATCAAAACGTTCTTCGTTGAAAACGAGATTTCGGTTTCCGCGCCGCCCATGATCGCGCCGATGCCCACGCCGCGCGAGCCGTCGCCGTCGGCAATCATGCAGATACCCGGATCGAGGGCGCGCTCGATGCCATCGAGAGTGCGTGTTTTTTCGCTAGGCTTGGCTTTGCGCACTACAATGCGGTGATCGCGCACTTTGTCGTAGTCATACGTATGCAGCGGATTGCCAAGCTCGAGCATCACGTAGTTCGAGATGTCCACGACATTGCTGATGCTGGCGACGCCGCTCGCTTCCAGCCGCTCGCGCAGCCACGCCGGCGATGGCTGAATCTTGACTCCGCGAATCACACGCGCGGTAAAGCGCCCGCAAAGCTCCGGGACTTGAATCTCGACACCGACCGCGTCGGCAGCTTTCGCCGATCCTTCCGCTGGTTTTGGCGAAACAGGTTTCAGCGGCAGCTTGTACACCGCGCTGACTTCGCGGGCGATTCCGTAATGCCCCAGGCAGTCCGGCCGGTTCGATGAAACTTCCGCATCGATCACCGCGCCGTGCGCACCCTTTTCCACGCCGCCGATGTTCGTGCCAGAAAGCGCCAGCCGCGAAGCCAGCTCGTCGGGCGACGCGGTGACGTCGACGAAGTCTTTCAGCCAGTTGTAGACGACCTTCATGATGTGGGCAGGCGACCGAAGTAAACGTGCGTGGCGTATTCCATACGCACGGTGCCGTTTTCCTGATTCGCACGGAACAGTTCTTCCAGCGCCGTCATCATTGGCGCGTAGTTGGCCTGGCCTTCCTGCGGCGCATAGGAACTGCTGCGCAGCCGCCCGGCGAGCCCTTCCCAGTCAAGGATCTGCTCGTTGGGCACGCTGCGTTGCGAAACGCTTCCTCCGGCGAAAAATTCATGCATCGTTTGGCTTTCGGGATAGGATTCGCGCACGCGCTGGTAATCGGTGCCGTATTTCACGAGGAGTTCCTCGTAAGCGTTGGCAAAGCCCGAATCCATTTGCCGGTCGTTCCACATCACCACAACCCATCCGCCGGGTTTTAGAATGCGCTGAAACTCACGGCGCGCCGCGGCAGGCTCGAACCAGTGGAAAGCCTGGCCCGCCGTTACGAAATCGATCGCTCCACTTTCCAGCGTCGTGGCTTCGGCGGACGCGTCGATACTGACGAACGAATCGAACGACGCGAGATATTCTTCACCGGCGGCGCGCATCGCTGGGTTGGGCTCGATTCCGTAAACGCGATTCCCGTTTTTCAGAAAGAGCTCGCTGAGGAAACCCGTGCCGGAACCAATGTCAGCAATGGCGTGGCCTGATCGGAGATCGCATTCGGTACGCAAGAGTGTAAGCGCTTCCGTGGGATATCCAGGGCGGTAGCGCACGTAGTCGGCCACACGATTCGAGAAACGCTGTTTAGCATCAGCAAAAGTCATGGCGCGGTGCCTCGGTCTCTCCGGGCACTCTGTGCTCTTGTCTCCGTGCCCTCGGTGTTCATTCTTTTGTTTTTTCTCATGGAAACTGCCGCAAGAAGCGCACATCATTCTGAAAAAACACCTGGATATCGTCGATACCATACTTGAGCATGGCCAAGCGGTCGATGCCGATTCCAAAGGCGAAGCCGCTCACCTTTTTGGGATCGTACTTGACGAAGCCGTAGACGGCCGGATCCACCATGCCCGCGCCGAACAGCTCAATCCAGCCAGCGCCCTTGCACTTCGAACAAGTTCCGCCGCCGGCGGAGACTCCGCTTCCGCCACAGAAAACGCAGGTTACATCGAATTCGACAGAAGGCTCGGTGAATGGGAAATAGCTGGGCCGAAAGCGAGTTTTCACGCCGGGGCCGAAAAATTGCTTCACGAAATATTCGATCGTGCCGGTGAAGTCGCAAAAAGTGATGTCGGTGTCGACTGCAAGGCCCTCCACTTGGTGAAATGCAAAGGAATGCGTGGCGTCGGGATTGTCGCGCCGATAGACTTTGCCTGGTACGATCACGCGGACGGGCGGCTGCCGCTTTTCCATGGTGCGAATCTGCATCGGCGAAGTATGCGTGCGCAGCAGCAGGGGCGAAGGCGCGCCTTTGGGTAGCTCGAGATAAAACGTATCCATGTCGTCGCGTACGGGATGGAATTCGGGAATATTCAGGGCCTCGAAATTGTAGTAAGGCGTTTCGATTTCCGGGCCTTCGACGACGGAAAATCCGATCGAGGCGAAAATATCTTCAATCTGCTGGAAAACCTGGCGGATCAGGTGATGGGATCCGATGGGCCGCCCCACGCCGGGCAGGGAGAGGTCAACACGTTCGCGGGCCAGGGCGGCATCGTCGGCGCCGGCTTCGATGGTCACGCGCCGCGCTTCGATTTCGGACTCGACATGGGCGCGGAGTTTGTTGAGCTCCTGCCCTACCACGCGCTTTAGCTCGGGAGACGCCGGCTGAAGCCAGTTGTCGGTGACTTGCGTGAGGACGCCCGATTTCCGGCCTAGCCACGCGTCGCGGAACTGTTTCCAAGCGGCTTTGTCGTGGGCGGCCGTTGCGTCGGCGTCGAAGCGGGCGCGAATCTCCGCAAACAGCGGAGCGAGCTTATCCGGCTGCGTCACGCCAAGGGCGGCGAGCGTTTGGCCGGATTTGTTTTCAGGCGCGGTCATTCCATCACTCATGGTCCAGCGAAGTGCGAACGGTTACACCGACGGCCAACTGTTGCGCTACGGCAGGGCCGGCTCGCTGCGCTCGCAGGGACGCGCTGAAGCGCGCCCCTACATTAGCGCCCAACACTACGACTATGCCGCGCTCTTCTTCTTTTTCGCTGGCGGCGGTGCGGCGGCCTTTGCGGTAGCGGCCAAACTCGCGAAAGCAGCGGCATCTTTCACCGCGATGTCGGCCAGGACCTTGCGGTCCAAATCGACACCTGCGGCTTTCAGACCGTGAATGAGCTGGCCGTAGGTGATGCCGTTCAGACGCGCAGCTGCTCCGATACGCTGAATCCAAAGCTGGCGGTATTGACGCTTCTTGACGCGGCGGTCGCGGAATGCGTAGCGATCGGCGCGATTGGCGGCTTCTTGTGCGGATTGGTACAGCTTGCTTTTTGTTAGAAAAAAGCCTTTTGTGCGCTTGAGGTACTTCTTACGCCGCGCACGGCGCTTTGTGCCGCGTTTTACGCGAGCCATGGGTTTCTCCTTTTTGTTTGGGGAGACAACGCGGTGCGGGCGCGCGGCAAATATAGGAAGAGACACGCGTGACGCAACGGGTTTGTCTCCGTGGTGCTTTGTGGACGCCGGACCCTTCGTTCCTCAGGGCGAACTAAAGTCCAGCGCCTACATTGCCGCTTCAGATCGCTCGCTTTGAAGCGAGTCGATTGCGTGCGGCGGATCGGCCGGCAGGCACCCGTGTAGCACTGCCTGGCGCGATGTGCGGGGATTGCGCCCCGCGGTGTTGCTTCTCGGCTCCGATGCTGCTGAAGCCGAAAATCTTCGGATGCGCGACAGCTGCGCCCCTGTGAATTCGCTCTCAAACTGGCGTGATGGCGGCTGTTGCGCCAAGACGCTGCGGCCCGGGCGGGGCAAGCCCCGCCCCTACAAAAGTCTGCGCCTAGGCGTAGGGGAGCATTTGGCGAACGGAGGCTAGATCGGCTTTGTTCACCAGCGTCAGCTTCTTTAGCTTGCGCATGCGGCCTGGGGCTTTGGTTCCGAGCAAATGGCGTTTGCCGGAATGCATGCGAAGGATTTTGCCACTGGCCGTGACTTTAAAGCGTTTCGCGGCTCCGCGGTGGGTCTTCAGTTTCTTTTTTGGTTTCGAAGCGTTTCTTGGCATTGCGTAAAACCCTTTCTTGCTGTGGGCGCGGCGCGCCGATTTGGGGTCGCCGACTACCCTACGAAATTATTGGTCTGGCTTGATCGAAACTGCGCCCGCCTCGGAAGGCGGCCGCTACAAGAGCTACTGTGCTTGTTGGGCCGTCTGGGCTACCGGCTTGGCTACCGCTACGCCTTTTTTCGGGGCTAGCAAGGCGACCAAAACGTTGCCTTCCATGCGCGGCATGGTTTCGATCTGGCCGTGTTCGCCGATTTCGCCTAGCAAGCGCGTCATTTTGGCGCGGCCGACTTCCTGGTGCGCCATTTCGCGGCCGCGATGAAAAATCATGGCGCGAACTTTGTGGCCTTCGCCGAGGAACCGGATGATCTGGTTCTTGCGAACCTGATAATCGTGCTCCGCGGTTGCCGGACGAAACTTTACTTCTTTAAGTTGCGAGCCGCGGCTGCTTTTGCGCTGCTCGTGGGCCTTTTTGTTTTGCTGGTAAAGGAATTTACCGTAATCGGTGATTTTGCAAACAGGCGGATCGGCGGTCGGCGAAATTTCCACCAGATCCAGTCCGCGTTCGCGCGCCATTTTAATGGCTTCATACGGCTGCATGACGCCGAGCTGACCGCCTTCTTCATCGATGACCCGGACTTCACGCGCCCGGATGCGCTCGTTTACTCGAGTGCGATCGGCCTGCCGGAAGTTGCGTTCTGCGATATTTCCCCCTAACCAATTTAAGGCGCCAACTTACCCGCCTCGCCGGGCACGGGCCTGAATCAAACTTCACCTGTGATCTCAACAAACAGAATCAACACGCCCGCCAACACAGTCCAAAACCATCAAGGGACGGGCTTTGAAGTATAGCACGTACGCACAATGCTACGACAAGGGTTTGATGCTCGAGCCGAGCGGGTGTATGCAGGTCCGCGAACGCTACCAGGAAATTCGAGCGGAAGCAGCGTTTCGGAGGGTATCGTACGCTACGGTCGGCCGAATCCTTGGCCCGGCATCAGGTACATCACGAAACCCAGCGCTGCGAGGACGGTTACGAAATAGGCGGTCGTGCTGCGGCTGGACTCTGCAGGGTAATCCTTCGTGAAGAGGCGATACATGGCTCCGGCGGCCACGACGAGGAAGATTTTCTCGTCCCAGGCGAAGCAGAGAAGCAGCGCCGCCGTGAGAATGACGATGCGCTCGGTCTTAGTCAATGCGGCGAACGCCTTGCCGCCGTCGAGAACCCACACCGGAGTGAGATTGATAACGTTCAGGACCGCCGATGAACGAGCGAGCGCTGCCCAAAGACCGTTGCCGGTCTTCCACCAGATCAGCGCGCAGACTGCGGCTCCGATAAAGCCGGCCAACGGTCCCGCCAGGCTGACGGCGGCTTGAGTCGCGACCGAAACGCCCATCGCGGCCCAACGAACATAGGCGCCGAATCCCGGCAAGAACATGGGCATCTCTGCTGGAAGACCGCGGCGCTTGATGTCGATGTAGTGGCCCATTTCGTGGACGAGAATTAATAGCGCGAAGCCCACGCCGAATTTTGGGCCATACAGCGCCCAGTAGAACGCCATGAACGTGGCGAGGCTTAACAGCGATTTCAACTTGAACAGCGTGAGCAGGAATTTGCTTTTCGCGAGTAAGACGGCGATTGGCGCGAGGGGACCGAGTTTTTTGGCCCAGGCATTCTGCTTTTCGGAGTTCGCGGCGACGGCCAGTTCCAGCTTGCGGGCTTTGTCATGCACCCATTTGGCCTGCTCGGCCTGTGCAGGGAGCAATGGCGAAGCTTTCAGCCAAGCATCGCGTGCTTTCTGTAACTCGCCGTGTTCCTCAAACATACGCGCGCCCGCGGAGATCTGCTCGAGTTCCGCGGCATGCACCAGGGTGTGGCATTGGTCGCAAGCCAGGATGCCGGGAGCGAGTTCACGCGAGCAGGTCTTACAGGTGCGAGCTACGGCGACGGGAAGAGTGGACACGGCGGCGCGGGTGTTCAGGAGCCAGCGCCGGATTTCGCCGGGGCGGACTTACTGAATGGTCCCAGGATGTCCAGTTTAGCAGCGGCAGTGAGCTTCCAGGCGATGCGGATACCCACAAAGAGAATGATCAGACCAATGGCGCCGTGCAGCGGATCTTGCAACTCGAGGAATGGAGAAGCGAGCCCCGCCAGCGTTAGCATCCCGATCGCAGATCCGATGCTCATCTTTGGTTTTGGAGCGGCGGGTTGTGGCGTGACCGGTGTCGTGGGCGCTGCGACCGTCGCGTCGGGCTCGGCAGATTCAGCGGACCCCACCGCGGGAGGCGGCACGTGCTTGACGAGATTCTGTTTTTGCGCGTTCCTATGCTTGACGATTTGCGAAATGCCAATGGGAATCGCGGACAGCGAAACGGCGGCATACGTCAGAGCTACAGCGGCGATCTGATAGCGCCGCCCACCGATGCCGTTGGTACCTTTCATGATGGCTTTGCCGACGATATATCCGACAGCAAGCGAGATGTATCCGAGCATCAATCCGGTGATGATGCCGAACCCCGCATAAATAATCAGGCCCAGGACAGCGCCACCGATCCCGAAGAGCAGGCCGCGCACGAAGGTCTGATGCGAATCTTGGGGTGCGCGGAGTTTTGCTTGCTCGCCGCAATAGGAACACGTCAGCGCTCCATTGACCCGGTAATATTGCAAGCCGATGGACTGGCTGCAGGATTTGCAACGCTCGGCCCCAGTAACTCCGGTATACTCCGCGGTGCCAAATTGAGGCGTGGGGTTCGTCAGGGTGTTGGACATGATGCGGAAAAATAACACGGCCGCTAGGTAAGCGATATAGACCGTCACGTATACGTTAGTAAATTCTTAGGCACGAACTTGAAGGGCTTGTCTACGCGAAAATCGGCGGGTCAGGAGGTCACATCGAGCTGGCCTTTGGGGCCGGCAATGGTCGCGATCAGCAGGCTATTTTTGCCTTCGGCGAGGGGAAAATCGAGTCCAAGCGCTTTCCATTGGGAAGAAACCAAACGAGCATCGGCGTCGGGAGCAACTGCTTCAAAGCGAAGCAATTCACAGCCGTGCGGTGAATCGATCGAAGGGTGGATGGATTCCGCACTCCACTCAATGAAGAATGGAAGCAGCTGAGTAGAATCGCCCTTCAGCCTCATCACCTTCCACGTCAACACTCGGCCGTCGGGACGCTTGCGCGAACCGGGGATAGGGCCTTCGACATCGAAGCCCTGTTGCTTCAGGAGAGAGGCGAAAGCGTCGAGGTTGGCTCGATGCGCAGCCCAGCCGACGATTGCCGGTTCTTCTGTCAGGCGTCGCAGATCGCGTGAGTCGGCGCTGGCTGGTTGCTTCGGATCAGGGGCAATGATTTCGAGATAGCGATTCTCGCCGAGTGAGAGAAGCGCGTTGCGGGTGCCGGCTCCCGGATGAACGCCGCCGAATGCTGCGCGGACGCCAGTTGCTTCTTCGACGAAAGCGATACCGCGATCGAGATCATCGCAGCCGAGCAGGATGTGGTCGAGCAAAGTCGGTACCTTTGCTGCCGCCCAAATGCTACGCGGGACGGCGAGTGCGGCTCCGGCAACCATAAGAAAAGAGCGGCGCGAAACCGTGGGAGGTGCGAAGTCTTGCTTCATGCCGCTCGATCGTAATGCGCGCACGGCCGAAACTACAAGCTGATCGTCGCGGTCTTCTGGCCGCGCTTGGAAAGATAGGCGTGCCAGAAAAGACGGGCGGCGACGGCGCGCCACGGCCTCCAGGGTGCGCTCATCTTTTCGAGCTTTTCGGGCGACGGGCGCTGGCGGAGGCGCTTTACCTCCTGCACGGCGGTGGCGAGAGCGAGATCACCGATCGGCCAGATGTCCGGGCGGCGTAGCGCGCTGAGTAGATAAATGTCGGCGGTCCATCGGCCAATGCCCTTCAGGGCGATCAATTTTTCGCGCGCATGGTCATCATGTAGATCGTGGAGCGCTTGCAGATCGAATTGGCGGCGCTTGATGGCATCGGCGAGGAGTCGCGTGTAGTGCACTTTCTGGCGGCTGAAGCCGAGTTGGCGCATCTCTGTCTCCGTGAGCTTTAAAAAGTGGGTGGGAGTGAACGGGCGCACCGCTTCCTGCAATCGTTGATACAGCGCGCGCGCCGACGCCAGCGAAACTTGTTGCTCAAGAATGATGTAGACCAAGGTGGGAAAGCCCGGCTCGCGGACCCATAAAGGAGGCGAGCCGTATTTTTCAAGAACCAGGGCCAAGTCGGGGTCGCGTTGCGCGAGTTCGAAAACGGCCTGTGCGAAAAACTCCTTGCTCAAACGCGTGAGTGGTGCTGGTGCCGCTTGTGCCATGCTAATTGCTCGACAGAAAAGCTCACGTGGTCGCGCGGGAATCGATTTCCGTTTGCAGGGCGGCAAGGAATTCGGCTAGAGGCTTGGGGCCCAGGTCGCCCTTGCCGCGGTGACGCACTGAGACGGTGCCGGCTTCCGCTTCTTTTGCGCCGACCACCAGCATGTAAGGAATTTTCTGCATCTGGGCGTCGCGAATTTTCGCGGGGAGCTTTTCGTTGCGCTCGTCGAGGTGCACGCGGACGTTGTGGCGCTTCAGGGTTTCGGTCACGTGTTTGGCGTAGTCGATGACTTTTTCGCTGACCGGACAGATTTCGACCTGCACGGGAGCGAGCCACAGCGGAAATGCGCCGGCATAATGCTCGACAAGAATGCCGAAGAAGCGCTCGACCGAGCCGAGCAGCGCGCGATGCACCATCAGCGGTTGATGGCGCGAGCCGTCTTCGCCCACGTATTCCAATCCAAAGCGGCCGGGAAGATTGAAATCGAATTGCACGGTGGTGAGCTGCCAGGAGCGGCCGATGGCGTCGATGAGCTTGACGTCAATTTTGGGGCCGTAGAAGGCGGCTTCGCCGGCGATATGCTTGAATGGAATCTTCATGCGCTTCATGGTGTCGGCGAGGGCCGCAGTGGCGCGGTGCCAGTCTGCGGGATTGCCGGCATAATTTTCGGGATGCGCGGCGTCCCAATCGGAAAGCTCAACTTCGTACTTGTCGAAGCCGAAATTCTTCATCACTGCGAATGCGAAATCGACGCAGGCCTCCACTTCGCCTTCGATTTGCGATGGCATGCAAAAAATGTGTGCGTCGTCTTGAGTGAAGCCGCGCACGCGCATCAGGCCGTGGAGAACGCCGCTGCGCTCGTAGCGATAGACGGTGCCGAGCTCCGCGTAGCGCACCGGGAGGTCGCGATAACTGCGCAGCCTGGATTTGTAAATGAGGATGTGGCCCGGGCAGTTCATGGGCTTTAGCTGGTATTCGGCTTTTTCGACTTCCATCGGGCCAAACATGTTGTCTTTGTAAAAGCCGGTGTGACCGCTGGTATTCCAGAGTTCACGGCGCATGATGTGCGGCGTGTAGACAATATCGTAGCCGCGCTTGAAAAGTTCAGCGCGAAGCCAGTCTTCGACAATGGTGCGAATCAAGCCGCCCTTGGCATGCCAGAAGATGAGACCCGGTCCGGCCTCGTCTTCGATGCTGAAGAGATCGAGCTCCGCCCCGAGCTTGCGATGGTCGCGGCGCTTCGCTTCTTCGAGCCGGTGCAAATATTCGTCGAGTTCTTTTTGTGTAAAGAAACACGCCGCGTAAATGCGCTGCAGCTGCGGGTTGCCTTCGTGGCCCTTCCAGTACGCGCCCGCCACACTCATCAATTTGAAGGCCTGAATGCGCTTGGTTGAGGGAATATGCGGGCCACGGCAAAAGTCGATGAACTTGCCGGTAGTGTAGAACGAAACCATCGGATCTTCGGCCTTTTCTTCCACCAGCTCGCACTTGAAGACTTGATCGGTCTTTTTGTATAGCTCGATCGCTTCGGGCTTGGGCAGCAGCTTGCGCTCGTTCGGCAGATCCTGCGCCGCCAGTTCGTGCATTTTCTTTTCGATCTTCGCGAGATCTTCGAGCGTGAACGGCTCCTCGCGCAGAAATTCGTAAAAGAACCCAGTATCGATCGGAGGACCAATCCCCAGCTTCACGTTGGGATACAGCTCCATGACGGCCGCTGCGAGGAGATGCGCCGCGGAGTGACGAAAAACAAAAAGCGCATCGGGATCTTTTTCGGTCAGAATTTGCAGCTTAACGTTGTGATCGAGCGGGCGTCGCAGATCGATCAGTTCGCCGGCGCCGTCGTTAGGTTCCGCAACTCGCGCAACCAGCGCCGCGTCCGCCAAGCGCGGCGAAATTTTCCTGGCGATGTCCGCGGGCGTAGTGCCCTGAGGGACTTCCTGAACTTTGCCGTCAGGCAATGTGACCTGAATTGCATCCATGCTGTGATTTCACCCGGAACAAGCAAGATCAAGCTTATCGGCGCGGCTCTACACGGTCAAGGTGATGCGACGTGGCGGGAATCGGTCGACTGAATCAATGCGACGAAATGTGTGACCTGCGCTGGTGCGTTCGCATACGAGCGCGTCGGTCGCTGCCAAGCGAATCGTGTAGCAGCCCTGCCTCGCACTCCGAATCATGCGGAATCGATTTCCAGGTTGGCCCGGAAGCTCTTCTATTCGAGCGATTTCGAAGTTTCTTGCGCCCACAAGCTTTGAGGATTCAACTGGAGGGCGTGCTGGATAGCATCGCGAGCGCTGGCCTTGTCCGACTGCTTTTCGTAGGCTCTTGCCAGCCAAACCCAAGCTTCGTCCTGATTCGGATCCAGCGCGAGAGATTTCTTGAAGCTGTCGATCGCTTTCGAGACGTCACCACCGAAGGTTTTCGGAGCCATCAGATATTGTCGGCCGGTGCTGGCCCAGACGCGCGGATTCTTGTCGTCCAGGGCCATTGCCCGCTTGTTTTCTTCGCCGATCTTGGGCCCGAAACGCGGCCCCAGGAACATTCCACCTCCCAGACCGATCTTCCGACCATATAGATCCGCGAGCAGGCTATGAGCGTCGGCGGACTTTTCGTTCAATTGAATGGAACGCTGCACGGCTTCAATGGCTTTATCGACGGCAGCCGCGGCGGCTTTCTTGTCCTTTCGCATCTCGGCGGCATCAGCGAGGAAGCTCTCAACCGTGGCGAGTTCGTACTGGCCCGCGGCATCGTTCGGATTCTGGCTGAGGCGCTGCTGAAGCTGTGTTCGGAGCGATTCAAGCTGCGCAGGATCCCGTTTTCGGCGGGCGGACTCCAGCGGAGCGGCCAGGGGATCGTCTGTACGCGCCAGCACCGCAAAGTCTGAACAGATCATACCCATTGCGATAGCACTTGCCAGCACCAAGGTCCCGCCCACTTTCCCGGTCTTTCGCACGAGCATGCAATGACCTCCTTAATGCACGCCTGACTGGTATACGGATGCCACCTAGGGAATATTTCGTTGCCGTCCTTACTGGAAACAAGAATAGGGACTGGAAACAAAAATCAGGGCGCGAGGAGGGAACGGAATTGCGGATCGTCGCGGAATTTGATGAAAGCAGGTTCTTGCCGGAGCCACGCGGAGAACGCGGCGGGATCTTTCGTCTTGCTTTTGGCTTGGCGCAGGGTGTCGAAAGTCCCTTTACGATCATTATCGAGCGCGCGAGCGATGGCCAGGCTGCTGAGCGCCCAGAGCGAGTCCGGGTCAGCATCGGTCGCCAGCTGAAAATAGTCCTTCGCCAGTGTCACATCCCTGGCCTCCAGACGGTCGTTACCCGCTTCCATGGCTTCGACGAAAACTCCGGCGATGGCGCGGCGCAGGACACGGGCCTCTTCCGTATGTTTTTCATGGGCAGCGGCATCGCGAAGATTGATGATCTTTTGCCGCGTATCGTTGAGGGTATCGGCGAGGTTAGAGGAGCGCTGGCGAAGGGCGGCGAGCCCTGCGGAAATGTCATGGGTGAGATAGTCCTGCTCGGCGAACTCTTTATTTTGGTGCTTTTCACCTTCGCGAACGGCCTTTTGACTTGCAAGCGAAGCGGCGGCTTGGCGGAACGGCGTGACATCAGTGAGCTGATCGAAACTGGAAGCGGACTGGCGGTATTCCCGCCAGGCGGAATAGAGGTCGCCGGATTGTTCGAACGCATGAGCGCGTGCGAGCGCCGCCGCCTGTTGCTGGGCGATGAAATTGTCGTCGCGTGCTTCAAGGTGCTGTTTCATCCCGATTAGCCGGAACCACGCCAGTGCTTCGTCCATCACCGAGGCGGGCGCCCATTGATGCGGTCCGTCGAAGTAGCGCAGAAAGCGCGGGAAGCCCTTCGTCTCAAGAGTTTGGTCGAGGCGCGTGACCTCCGGATAGTTGAAATCCAGATTCCCGACGGCTCCGAATACGGCGAATACCGCGTCAGGTGACGGCGAGGTGTCGATCGCGAATCCCGCGCCGTTGAGCAGAACACCTGCGGCACACTTGCACAGTTGGGCGATTCGCGAAGCTACGCGCGCGCCTCCGGAAAAGCCGGCGAAATACACGCGACGCTCGTCGATCGATAGGTGCGTTCGGGTGTCATCGGAGACCGCCTGGGCTGCGTCAATTTCCACCTTCCAGGGGCCGTTGCGAGAGTTATTCGAGCCGGCGACGATGTAGCCGTATCGCTCCGCAGCATCCTTCATCAGTTCGACGGGCAAATTGCCGCGCGCTGCCGGATCGAAGGCGTAAACAATGGGCCACTTTTTGTCGGCTGCGTAGCGGGACGGGAGATAGAGAGCGTAAGTCTGATCGGGGTGGGATGTGCAACTTTCACGAGGGATGACGACACCAGTTTGCAGTGACGGCGGAACCGAGGCCGCCGGCGGCTGAGCGGGCAAACGACAAGGCAGAAACAGGAACAAGATCCAGAGGATGACGAGCCGGGTCACGTTTGCCAGTATAGACGCGCGATTTGAGTTTTTGTGGAGCGGGAAATTTCGCCGGATTTACGGGGTAGCGTAAACTCTTCAGCTTGGCGAACCGAACGGATTTCCTGTCGAGGACACGGATGAGATCACTGTTGGTGTGCAGTTTGCTTTTTACGTTGGCGACGTTGGCTGGCTCGCAGGATACCAAGCCGCTGCCGACTGCGGATGCCCGGTATAAGGCGGACATTCTATTGGTGGTGGCGCACCCGGATGATGAGGGCGCGGCGACGGCATATCTCGCGCGGGCGCTGGATGAGGGCAAGCACGTCGCGGTGGTGTTTGGCACTCGTGGAAGCAGCGGCGGAAATGAAGTCGGGAGCGAGCAGGCGTCGGCGCTGGGGGCGATTCGCGAGATTGAGGCGCGGCGGGCGTTAGGGACGCTGGGGATTACGAACGTGTGGTTTTTGGGAGGGAAGGATACCGCGAGCCAGGACGTTCTGCAGTCGCTGGCGAATTGGGAGCATGGAGCGGCGTTGGAGCAGCTGGTGCGGCTGGTGCGTTTGACGCGGCCGGAAGTGGTGCTGACATTCTTGCCCGGCACATTTATCGGGGAGGACCACGGCGATCACCAGGCTTCGGGGGTTCTGGCAACCGAGGCGTTCGATCTGGCGGGCGATCCGACGGTCTTTCCGAGTCAGGTGGCGGCGCCCCTGCGGCGCCTGGAGCCTTATCTTGAAGGTCTTCAGCCTTGGCAGGCGAAGAAAATCTATTATTTCCCTGACGCCGACCGCGAGGATATTTTTAAAGGCAAGGGTCCGGAATATTCCGTGAAGGAGATTTCGAAATCCTCGAAAAAAGCGTATTGGCGCGCCTCGCTCGATTCGTTTCGCCTGCATGAGACCCAGGCAAAGAGCTTTGTCGATCAGCTCAACAAGATGGATGACGCGGCGATCGAAAAGATGATGGCGGCGGACGGCTGGACCGACGTTCAGCGGTTCGTGTTGGGAAAATCACAAGTGGGCGGCAGCGTTACGGGACCGGTGTTTGAAAATATTACTGCGGACGCCATTCCCTTCCGGCGGGACGCCTTTTCAGCGCAGGCTGCCGGAACGGAACTCTCGGTGGAATTAGCCGGGCCTTGGAACTTTTATGCGGAGTTTCGGAGAGCCCATGGGCTCGAGAATTTGCCGCATCCGGAACCACCGGAGGTTGCGTTGCAAGCGGGGAGTTCGTTGGTGATTCCCTTGTGGGTGCGCAATCCGACGGGCGCGAGCCGCGAGGTCACCCTGTCTGCGGACGTGCCCGCGGGATGGACAGTCGCGAACGGCGCTGGGAAATTGGTGGTTGCGTCGAAACAGACGGTCCCTGCGAGGATCGAGATTAACCTGCCGGGGCTTGCTGATCCGAAGAAGACGAAAGAAGATGCGCGTGAAGTGACCGTGCGTGCGGAATCGAAGGGAGCCAGCGTCGGCGTCGTGAAATTGCGCGTGGAGTTGCGCAAGCGTTCCTTGCCGGAATGAAACGACTCGCTGTGCCTCCGGAGACTATCCACTATTCCTTCAGGATTTTTTTCCACGCGCGGCTTCCATTGCTTCCCATGCGGAATCAGGGAGCATCGAGAGGTCGTTGAATTCACCGGCCCCTCGTAGCCAGAGTGCGCCGTCGATTACCACGCACTCGCCGTTGATGTATTCGGCCATGTCGCTGATCAGGAAGGCGGCCAGGTTGGTTAGCTCTTCGTGGCGGCCGAAACGTTTCATGGGGTGGGAATCTCTCGCGTGTTGTTCGAATTGTTTCGAGGGCATCAGGCGGGACCACGCGCCTTCGGTGGGGAATGGGCCGGGAGCGATGGCGTTCAAGCGAATGCGATGTTTTGCCCACTCGACGGCGAGGGAAGTGGTCATGGCTAGGACGCCGGCTTTGGCGCAGGCCGAGGGTACGACGAAGCCCGAACCGCAGTTTGCGGAGGCATACGTGGTAACGATGCTGAGTACGTTGCCTGGTTGTTTTTCCGCGATCCATTTTTTTGCGAACGCCTGGGTGCAGTGGAACGAGCCGTTCAGGACGATGCTGACGACGGCGTTGAAAGCGTTGGAGCTAAGGGTTTCGGTGCGGGCCATGAAATTTCCGGCGGCGTTGTTGACGATTGTGTCGATGCGGCCGAACTGGTCGTAGGCCTTTTGCGCGGCGGATTCGACAGCGGCGTAGTCGCGGACGTCGCAGGTGGTGTAAGCCGCTGCGCCTCCGGCTTTCGCGATCTCATCGCAGACGCTTCGCAGAGGTTCTTCGCGTCGGCCGATGATGAAGATTTTCGCGCCCAGCCCGGCGAAATGCAGAGCCATCGATCGGCCGAGGCCACTGCCCCCGCCGCTAATGAAGATTGCGCGGCCTTTGAACATGTCGGTTTGAAACACGGTCACCGCCTTTTTAGCGTCGCGGAGATTTTAGTTCATTCTTATCTTGTGGTGCGAGCTGAGGCACGATAGTGCGGTCGGTGCTGAGAGTGGAAGTTTTCTTCAGGGGCTTAAGCCCTCTAGTCGGCCAGGCTTTATGCCGGGGCCCTTCGAGGCTCAGGGTAAACTGAAGCCCCGGCTTCCTCAAGAAAATCCTAGAATGCACGCGGTTACGGCGCGGATTTTAGCTCCGCGGGGATGGGGCGGCCCATAGCTTTCGCGTATTCGGCGGCGAACAGAGGACTAGTAGGGAATTGTTCACTGAGCTGGAGGAGAAGCTTTTGCGCCAGGGCATTTTGTTTTTCGCGCCGGGCGGACAGGGCGAGCAGAATCTTAGCGAAGGGTTCCAGGTAGCGACCGTTCTCAGCGGTCTTGGCAAGTTGCTCCATCCCGAGTTTCTTGTCGCCATGAATGCCCATGAACCACAAACCCATGCGATAGCCGGGGTTGAGGGAGCCGATGATGTAATTCGCGGCGCCGAGTGCGACGTACGCGTCAGTAGTGTCTGGCTGAAGCGCGAGCAACTGTTTGGCGTACTCGTTGGCTTCCTTCATGCGCTTCAGGCCGTCGAGCTGCTTTTTCTCCAGAATGGCGTCGGCGTCGGATTCCATTCCTGCGGCCAAAGTCAGACCGAAAAGAGCTTCCGGGTCTTTAGGATTTTGCTTCATCAGCTGCTTGGAAAGAGCGCGGGCTTTTGAGAGCTCGGACCGAAATTTCGCCATTCTCGCGGGGTCTGGTTTGCCTTCGATCCCGTTGAGGAAGCGCTTTTGGTCCAGAAAGAAATCGCTGCTCAGCACATCTTGGCGATAGAGCTCTTCAAACAAGTAGCTGGCGGCGATGGCAACGGGGCCAAAGGGGTCTTCCGGATGGCTCGATTCCCAGTTCGTAAAAATGCTTCGCGCCTCGGAAAAGTGCTGCGCGTAGAGTTCGTGGAACCCGTTAGCCATCTCCAGGTCGGTCGTGAACGCAGCGCCAGCACTGGGAGTCGCTGCTTGCGCGAAACACGCAGCTGGAGTGAGTAGCAGCAAGAGTGGGATGAGGCAGATTCTTCGACAGCCGAGAAGTTTCATTCGGTCGAGATCCTTCGCTTCGGTCAGGATGACACCAGATCGCAGAAGTGAAAGGTGGTCACCCGAAAGATGACGCCTGATCCGCAAACACTTGCTCGTGGCCTCGCGCTGTACACGTTGTGTCTATGCGCAAATCAAAAAAGGCCAGGCAGGAATCTGGGTTTACCGGCCATCGCAGCGCGATAGTCCGGGTTTGCGAAGAGCACGCGCTCTTCCATCGAAAGCCGCTGCGACAGTACTGCCGCGTGGGCAAGAGTTCCCGCGATTGCAGTGATCCACGCGGTGTGAATCAGCGGAAGTGCTAGCATCTCCGCGAAGACGGCGGCGTAGTTAGGATGCCGCACGAAGCGGAAAGGACCGTTGGTAATCACGCCTAGCCGGGTGGAATCCATGATTTGAACATTCCAATGATCGCCCAGGGTGCGGATGACCCACCAGCGGACAACATTTGCCGCCAGGAAGATCGCGAACATCACCGCGGCCAGCGCCGGAATGAACGGGCGTTTCAGAAAGACAACTTCGAGCGCGGCACCGATCAAGACGGCGGTATGCAGAAGGACCATCCAGCGGAATCGCGGTTCGTTGATTTTGGCCGCGCCGCGCGCGATGAGTTCTTGCTGATGGCGTCGGGAGATGCGGAGCTCGACCAGGCGCAACACAGCTACCAGGACGAGCAGGATGAGAAATGCGATGACGCTTACGTCCATTGCAGCAACAAGAATTCCGCGCTGAAACCAGGACCAAAAGCGGCCGCCATGGCGTAGTCGCCAGGTTGCAGCGGGCGCTTTTCCAGCCACTCCTGGAGGATGAAAAGAATTGTGGCACTGGAAAGATTGCCGACGTTGCCCAGGATGTCCCACGAGGGCTGCGTCTGGCATTTCGTCAATCCCAACGCGATTTCGACATTACCGAGAAGGCGCGCGCCGCCGGGATGCAGGATCCAGCCCTTGATGTCTTGCTGCGTCAGGCCGTGGCGTTCGAGGAAGCCGTGAACGAGACCTTTGATTTTTGCTCCGATCATTTCGGGAACGTCTTTTGCGAGCAGGATGTGAAATCCGGAATCGCGGAGGTCGAAACCCATGGCGCCGAGCGAATCGGGGAACGTGTAGGTTTCCGAGACGAGGATTCTGGGGCCGTGGCCGCCGTTGCCGCTGACCAGTACCGCCGCGGCGCCGTCGCCGAACAGAATCGACGAGATCAGGTTGGCTTGCGAAATGTCCTTGCGCTGGAACGTGAGCGAGGGGAGTTCAACGGCAATGATCAGGACGTTTCCGCCTGGATAGGCCTTCAGGAAATCGGCCGCGCGGCCTAGTGCCATCGCGCCCGCGGCGCAGCCAAGTTCGGTGAAGGGCATGCGGCGGACGTCGGAGCGGAAGCCCATTAGATTGATCAGGTGAGCATCGAGCGAGGGGATCATGAAACCGGTGCAGGAGACGGTGATGATGAGATCCACGTCTTCGGGACGGAGGCCGGCGCGCTCGAGGCACTTTTCGGCCGCTTCGCGACCCAGCTTGATGGCGTGCTCCATGTATTCCTGATTGGTCTTTTCCAGGGCACGAGGCTCGACCGTGTAGGTGATGGGGAAAATGGCGTGGCGTTTGTGGACCTGGGCATTGTCCACGATGCTCATCATGGCCTCGAGTTTGCGCTCGGGAATGTCGAATACGCGGCCCATGTAATACTTCACGTCTTCGCGCGTGATGGTGTGTTCGGGCACTGCAGTTGCCGTCGCGATAATCGTCGAGTGGGTAGAATTTGTGTGCTGCGACGGCGCGAGCGTGGCTACGCGGTCAGTGCTCAAAGGGGTCCCCTGTCTCCTCGGCGCAAATCAAGGCCCTATAACCAGTTGCGTGAAGGCCGTGAAGAAGTTGCGCATCTACAAGCCTGCCAGATTCCGGCCCTAGACTCTACATCATTTGAGGCACAGTGCGGTAGATTTGACACGGTCCCTGGCAACCATCATCCACCCGGGCCTCGGCCGGCTTCTAATATTAAGACGGGAGCTTCGTATCCGTAAAACTCCAAAGTTGAGATTGATGTATCCTTTCGCGGTCATGAGGTCAAGCAAAAGATTCGGCGAAAGGTCTTATCGCGTTGTTTTTGCGGCGGTTCTGCTTGCCGTAGTGACGTGGTGCGCAGCCGGAGTCGCGCCACAGAGTCGCCAGAGTCCGCTCCTGGTGTTGATTTCCATCGATGGCTTGCGGCCGGATTACATTACCGACGCGGATGCGCATGGAGCGAAGGTGCCGAATTTGCGGCGCTTTCTGAAGGAAGGCACGTATGCGGAGGGCGTCGAGGGCGTAGTGCCGACGGTGACTTATCCGAGTCACACGACGCTGGTGACTGGCGTGTGGCCGGCGAAGCACGGGATATTCGCAAACACCACGTTCGATCCTTTACAGAAGAATTATCAGGGCTGGTATTGGTACACGGAAGACATTCGCGTGCCCACCCTGTGGGACGCCGCGGCCAAGGCGGGGCGCCCGACGGCGAGCGTGCAATGGCCGGTGACCGTCGGGGCGCACATTACCTGGAATATTCCCGAGTTTTGGCGGGCGAATACCGAGGATGACGCGAAGTTGCTGAGGTCGGTCGCCACTCCGGGGTTGCTTGCCGAGGCGCAGGGTGAAGTCGGTCCTTACAGTGGCGGAACGGATACTACTGTAGAGGCCGACAAAAATCGGGGGCGCTATGCGACGTGGATTCTGGAAAAGAAGCATCCCGGCCTGCTGACGCTGCATTTGATCGCGCTGGATCACATTGAACATGAGACTGGTCCGTTTAGCGCGGAATCCGTCGCGGTGCTCGAGGGACTTGACGCGGTGATTGGGAGCGTTCGCGAGGCCGCGGAGCGACTTGCGCCGGGCCACGCGTATGTCGCCGTCGTTTCGGATCATGGTTTTGCGCGGACCGAGGCGCAGCTGGATTTGTTTCCGGCGTTTCGGGACGCGAAGTTATTCACCATCGATGACAAGGGTAAGATCGCGGAATGGAAAGCCATGCCATGGGTCACCGGGGGGTCCGCCGCAATCGTATTGAAGGACCCGGGTGACGCCGGAACGCGAGCCCAGGTTCACGACTTGCTGACCCAGCTTGCGAGCGATCCGGCGAACGGCATCGACCGCGTTCTGGATGGCGCTGAATTGCACAAGCGCGGCGGCTATCCGACGGCTTCGTTTTTCGTAAGCCTGAAGCCGGGATGGCGGACGGGCTCCGCGCTCGATGGGCCTGTCCTTTCGAAGACCAAACCCGGCGGCACGCATGGCCAACTGCCCGATGTTCCCGACCTGCGGGCCGCGTTTTTCCTGATCGGGCCTGGCGTTCCCGCCGGACGGTCCTTAGGCGTGATCGATATGCGCGATATCACGCCAACGCTTGCGCATGAGGTGGGGTTGTCGTTGCCGTTGGCTGACGGGAAGAATTTGCTACCGTAAGGCTGCCGACCTCGCCCCAATGAGTCTGATGCTTTAGGCGATTTCGCGACCTGTATCCGCCTCTTTGAGAGGGCGGTGTCTAGCTCACACGTCACCGACACCCAGCGAGTAAAGTGCGGCCCCACCCCAACTGCCCGCACGGCGTCAGCAACCCATGGACATCGCGCGGACCTCGGATCCGACCCGCGTGTTATCATCCAATCGTGACGCATCTAGGCCACCACCGCCGGCCATCCCAGGCAGCCACCCTGGAGCAGAGACCTCTCACACCTCCCTGCCACCCTCATCCACGAGACTTTCATTGGCACCCTACGCTCCCGCTCCGCGCGATCACTCTGACCCTTTTTCTCCTTTTTCCCGCCTTCACTTTCGCGCAGCCACAGCAGCCATCCGGCAACGTCATTCGCTTCGTTCGCAATCCGGATCCCGCACCTGATTTCAAGCTGGACGACCTGAACGGGAAGCCCCTAACCCTCGCCGCCGCTCACGGCAAAGTCGTGCTCTTGAATTTTTGGGCCACGTGGTGCGGCCCGTGCCGCGAGGAAATACCGGATTTAATCGAGCTGCAGACAAAGTATAAAGAGCGCCTGCAAATCATTGGGATCTCGGTCGATGACGACGAAGCGGAGGTCGTCAAGAAAGTTGTCGACGAAACAGGAATCAACTACCCGGTAGCGATGTCGTCGCCCGAGGTTCGCATGCAGTATGGCGGCATCGGCGCTCTTCCCACTTCGTTTGTGCTGGATACCGAAGGCCGCGTGGTGCAGAAGCACGAAGGATTACGCGATCCCTTGCTCTACGAAATCGAAGTGCGCGCTCTTCTCGGCATGCCCATTCCCGCGCGCGTGGAAACTTTCGAGGACACCGGCGAAATATTCTTGAAGCATGCCGATCGCGCCAGTAGGCTTCCCGGAGTCGATCTCTCGAAATTAACGCCTGAGCAAAAACAAGCCGCCTTGCATCGTTTCAATGCCGAAGGCTGCACCTGCGGCTGCAAATTCACGCTCGCCCAGTGCCGCATCTACGATCGCAACTGCGCAATCAGCAAATCACGCACGGAAAAGATCGTGGCTGAGGTTTCCGGCGGCCCGGCGCAAAAGGGGGTTCACGCGACCGCACCGCCGCTCCCGGATTCCGCTTCGCCCATGCAATCTCCTCGCTAAGAAGGCTGATAGAATCTCCACAGCCGCAAACCGGCGAACATCATCTTGATGCACACAGACATCGGCGACGAAAGCCTAAAGTCTCTAATCGTCAAAACGCTTTTCTTCGCCGGCCTCATTATTTCCGCCAGTGGCTATATCTCCCCGCCCATCGCATTGACCGTCGGAATTATTTTTGGCCTGAGTGTTGCTCATCCCCTCCCGGCTGACAGCAAGGATCTCTCGCGCTTCCTGCTGCAAGCCTCCGTGGTTGCGCTGGGCTTCGGAATGGATCTTCACGAGGTCATCAAAGCCGGCCGCAGCGGTTTTGCATACACTGCCCTCGGGATTTCCTTCGCGCTCATCGTCGGCATCGGCCTCGGCAAATTGCTGCAAGTCCGCGGCAATTCCTCATTCCTGATCACCACGGGTACGGCCATATGTGGCGGCAGCGCGATCGCCGCCGTGGCCCCCATTATCCAGGCGGACGAACAGGAAGTAGCCGTCGCGCTCGGCACGGTGTTCATCCTCAATTCCGTGGCGCTCCTGGTCTTTCCGTTGGTTGGCGTTGCGCTGCGCCTGACCCAGCAGCAGTTCGGCTTGTGGGCGGCACTCGCCATTCACGACACGAGTTCGGTTGTCGGCGCGTCTTCCAAATACGGTGCCGAGGCATTGATCGTTGGCACCACGGTGAAGCTTGCCCGCGCTCTCTGGATTGTGCCCCTCGCACTGGTTACCGCCGCCGTAAAACGCAGCAACTCCAAGGTCAAGCTTCCCTGGTTCATCCTGTTCTTTTGTTTAGCCGCGGTGATCAACACCTACGTTCCCGAGTCTGCTTACTTCTCTAAAATATTTTTCACCCTGGGAAGGTACGGCTTGACCGCGACGCTTTTTCTGATCGGCACAAGCATTTCGCGTGCGGCTCTGAAAGAAGTTGGCTGGCGTCCCCTGGCACAAGGCATCGCTCTCTGGATTGTTGTCGCTCTTACATCGCTGTACTTCATCCGCGCAGGTGTCATCTCGCTTTAGTCGCCGCTTGCAGCTTCCCCCCTCGCGGCGTACACTCGCCGCCAAATTGTGCCGCGAATGATCCGCATATTGGTGGCGCAAACTCATTTGGCCCGGGAGGCCCGCGTGAACTACCGAATCGTCTCTGCCGTGATTGGTCTTGCCATCGCTGGAATTTTGACCGTGCATGGCGCGTTCTCGCAAGCGCCGCCCTCGTCGACGCGGCGCGCCATAAATTTACCCGACGACAATCCGCAACTCCCATTCAGCGGCGCGATCCTCGCCGGCAATACGCTTTATCTGTCCGGGCGTATCGGCATCGATCCCAAAACGGGCAAAGCGCCAGTCGAGATCGACGACGAAATCAAGCTGCTGCTCGACCACGTCAAGGCCACACTGGTCCAGGCCGGCATGACCATGGATGATCTCGTCTATGTGCAGATCGCCTGCACCGATCTGTCCCTGTACGACAAGTTCAATGCGGCATACCGCGGTTATTTCACCGCCAAGGATTTGCCCGCGCGCGAATTCATCGGTGCCGCCACGCTGCTTCGCGGCGGCCACTTTGAGATTCAGTCCATTGCCGTGCGGCACTGAGAAGCGGTAAGGCCCCTTAACTGACACTTGCTGCTTAGAATCCCGCCGACCTTTACTGCTACGCGGCCTTGTGTCTCTCTGCTTGATTCCTGCCAAACGGCGCACACTCTTCGGGGCCGCGATAATCTAACCGACTAGCGCCAACTCCGATAAGACCATATATCGGCACAAAGCATGTGGCAAAATGCAGCCATGTGCCCATATGTGGACATTACAAAGCTTCTCACCGACCCTCGATACGAGCTTAAGTCATTTATAATAAGTAGTTTCCATGTTAACGACAATTTGCATCCGATGGCGCCCCACTTGCATCTACTTAGGCCCAACGGAAAGATCCGCATGCTTAGAATCACGACAGAAAAAAAACGAGGCAAGCTCGTGCTCACGGTCGAAGGGCGCTTGGCGGGACCTTGGGTCAGCACCCTGGAGCAATCGTGGCGCGAGGCTCGAGCCGGCTCACCAACCGAAAAAGTCAGTGTGAATCTCTGCGCTGTCAGCTTCATCGACCCGGCCGGAAAGACCCTCCTGAAGGAAATTCACCATCAGGGCGGCCAGCTGCTGGCGGAAGGATGTCTCAACCAAGCCATCATTCGCGAAATCAGCAAACAAAGCAGCCGAACAAAAACCGACGATGGCGGTGAACAGGAAGGCGGGCCCAAGCGCTCACCAATCGTCTTTTACACGATCTTGTTCGGGTTGCTGGTTACCCCCGCGCTGGGACGCGCTCAAAATACGAGTCCACAAAACGTTCTATCCGCGAATGCGCCGACGGGGACGTTGCGGCTTACCCTTGAGCAATCCGTAAGCCTCGCGCTGAAGCAAAACACCACCGCGCAGATCGCGCAAATCGTCGCGGCGGAGAGCGTGCAAGACAAGAACGTGGCCCGCGCCGAATTGCTGCCGCAAGCAAACCTGAACGTTGGCGAACAGTGGCAGCGGTTGAACCTGGCGGCGGAATTCGGTGGCGGCGGTTTTCCGGGACTTCCCCCGGGCATCGTTTTCCCGGGTCACATCGGGCCGTTTTCCCTGTTTTCTGCCGGTGTGGGATTTAACGGGCAGATTTTCGACCTGACGCTGTTTCGGCGCTACCAGGCTTCGCGCAACACGGCAAACGCCAGCAAGTTCGACAGCCAGTCGACACGCGAGCAAGTGGTCTTACTCGTAGTCTCGCAATACATCGGAACGCTGCGCGCTACCGCCGACGTGCAAGCCTCGCAATCGCGAGTCGAATTGGCACAAGCGCTTTATGACCAGGCCGCCGACTTACAGAAGGAAGGAGTAGGCACTGGCATCGACACGCTTCGGGCCAATGTCGAGCTCCAAAACGAAAAGCAGCGGCTGATCGAAGCGGAGGCCCAACGCCAGACTTCAATTTTTGGTTTGAGCCGGATTTTGAATCTCGACCCGCGTCAGCAAGTTGAATTGGCCGATTCGCTGAGTTTCTTCGAGACTCCACAGCCCGAACTCGAGTCCAGCATCGAAGAGGGTCTTTCGACGCGGCCAGAATGGAAATCACTGGAGCAGCAAATCAAGGCCGCGGAATATCAGAAGAAGGCCTCCAGCGAATCGCGATTGCCGTCCGCGCATTACAGCGGGAACTACACCCAGCTGGGCGTCTCGCCCACGACGGTGATCCCGACGTACACATATTCGGGATCGGTAACGATGCCGATATTCACGGGCGGGCGTATTCACGCGGAGATCGCGCGCGCGAACCTGGAAATTCAGCGCATCGAGCAACAACAAGCCGATCTGCGAAATAGCATCGCATTGGACGTGAAGACATCGCTGATCAATTTGGGTTCGGCTCGTAATGAAGTGCAAGTAGCGAATTTGGGTGTGCAGCTCTCGAAGGAAGAAGTGGATCAGGCGCGCGACCGCTTTCAAGCCGGCGTCGCCAACAATATCGAAGTGATTCAGGCGCAGGATTCACTTGCCCGCGCCAACGACAACCAGATTGCAGCGCTGTACCGCTTCAATCAGGCCCGCGCCGATTTGGCTCGAGCCATTGGTCAGATGGAAAAGATTTACTCCAAGTGAGGGTGCGATCCAAGTGAGGGTGCGATGAGTGTGGAAATCGAGGTTGGGTTAGAAAATGCGGCAAGGGTCAAACGGGAAACGCAGGAGCAGGACTTCCCGTTGGAGGAGCCGCCGAAAAAAGGGCTGGCAAATCCGAATGTCCGGCGGCTGTTGTTCGTCGGGAGCCTAGTGCTGATTGCGGTCCTGACCGGGCTGTTTCTCTACTACCACAACCGCGAAAGCACGGACGATGCGCAGGTTGACGGGCACATCACGCCGATCGCGTCGAAGATTTACGGTCGGGTCGCGCAAGTGTTGGTCGACGACAACCAGCCGGTGAAGGCGGGTCAGGTTTTGGTCAAGCTGGACCCGCGCGACTACCAAGCGAGCCTCGATCAGGCGAAAGCCCAACTGGCGCTGGCGGACAGCGATGCGGCATCGGCCGGCGTAGACGTTCCCCGCACGCGCGAAAACGTGGCCAGCGGAACCTCGGGCGCAGACGCGCAACTCGCGGGTGCCGAGGCCGATTTGGCCAGCGCGCAGGCCGCCTACGAACAATCGCGCACGTCGGATTTGGCATTTGCTCAGGCCAACATCGACAAGAGTGGCGCGAACGCGGTGCTGGGTCAGGCGGATCTGGCGCGCTATAAGCCGCTCCTGGACAAAGGCGAAATTTCCCAGCAACAGTACGACGCGGCCAAAGCCAACGCTGATGCCACCGCCAGCGCTCTGAAGGCTGACGAGCAGAAGTTGGCGCAAGCCCAGCGCGCCGTGGACATTGCGAAGGCTCAGCTTAACTCCGCCGCTGCACGAGTGGATGCGGCCAAGTCGAAAGTCGATTCCGCTCATGCGGACATCAAGCAGGTCAGCATGCGCACCTCGGACGCGCAGGGCAAAGTGGCAAAGGTTCAGGAAGCGCAAGCCCTGCTGCAAGCAGCGGAGCTCAATCTGAGCTACACGGATATCGTGGCGCCGGTCGATGGCGTGGTTACCCACAAACAGGTCGAGCCAGGACAAATCGTCCAGCAAGGCCAGGGATTGCTGGTTGTCGTGCCGCTGCAAAACGTATGGGTCACCGCGAATTTTAAAGAGACCCAGTTGCGCAAAATGAGGGCTGGCCAAAAAGCGTACGTGCACGTGGACACGTACGGCAAGACCTTTTCCGGCCACGTCGATTCCATTGCGGGAGCAACCGGAGCGGTGTTGAGCCTCCTGCCCCCCGAAAACGCCACCGGCAACTACGTGAAAGTCGTGCAACGCATTCCCGTAAAGATCATCGTCGATCCAATTCCGGCGGATAAAGCAGTTCTCCGACCCGGGATGAACGTGGATGCGACGGTGGTCACGGAATAAAAAACAACGCAACGTAAAACGAGATCGCAAGCGGAACGTCCAAACTAATGCGTAACAGAATTCTAGCCAAGCTGAGGACGCCGGACGGGAACATCAACCCGTGGGTGATCGCCATTACGGTGACGTTGGCGACATTCATGGAGGTGCTGGACACGTCCATCGCAAACGTCGCGCTTCCACACATTTCCGGAAATTTGTCGGCGAGCGCGGACGAATCGACGTGGGTCCTGACCTCATACCTGGTATCGAACGCTATTGTGCTGCCGCTGTCGGGCTGGATGTCTTCGCTGATCGGCCGGAAACGTTTCTACATGTCGTGCGTGGCGCTGTTCACGGTGAGTTCCTTCTTGTGCGGGTTGGCGCCCAGTCTTGGCATCTTGGTTCTTTGTCGAATTTTGCAGGGCGTTGGCGGCGGAGGATTGCAGCCAAGCGAGCAGGCCATTTTGAACGACACGTTTCCGCTCGAAAAGCGCGGCATGGCGTTCGCGGTTTACGGACTTGCCGTTGTGGTGGCTCCTACGATCGGGCCGTGGCTCGGCGGCTGGATCACCGACAATTTTTCGTGGCGCTGGATTTTCTATATCAACGTGCCCGTGGGAATCATTTCGCTGTTACTGACTTCGGTGCTCGTCAGCGATCCGCCGTATATGAAGAAAGCGAGCGTCAAGAGCGGCTTTCGCATCGACTACATCGGCATCGGCCTGATCAGTCTCGGGCTTGGCAGCATGCAAATCATCCTCGACAAGGGAGAGCGAGACGATTGGTTCTCATCCAATTTCATTGTGGCCTTTTTCGTGTTGATGCTTGTCGGGGTGGTGGCGGGAATTATTTGGGAAATACGCGAAGAACACCCGGTGGTCGACATTCGTATGTTGAAAAACCGCAATTTCGCGCTTGCGACGGTAGCCATGTTTTTTCTGGGTTTCGTGTTGTATGCGAGCACGGTGCTGATCCCGCAAATGCTTCAGGAACTGCTCGGATATACTGCGCAACTTTCCGGCATGGCGCTGTCTCCGGGGGGCGCGGTGATCATGTGCATGATGCCGATCGTGGGCATGCTTGTATCGCGTGTCGACACCCGGATCCTGACGACGTTTGGATGCATGGTGTCGGCGTCGGCGCTGTTTGTGATGGCCGGTTGGGACTTGCAACTGGATTACCGGCACGCCGTGACCGCCCGCATGTTGCAAAGCTTCGGGCTGGCGTTCTTGTTCATCCCGATCAACGTGGCTGCCTTTGCCTACGTGCCGAGGGAAAAGATGAACATGGGCACCGGCATCATCAACCTCGCGCGAAATATCGGTGCGAGCGTGGGCATCGCCACGGTGACCACCATGCTCCAGCGCCGCACGCAGGTGCATCAGTCGCAGCTGATGGAACACGTGAACGGACTTAGTGCGGCGTATCACAACATGCTCACCGCTACGCAGTTGCGGCTGGTTTCCGCGGGTTCCGGAGTGTCGCAAGCGGGCGCCCAGGCCCACGGCATGGTCTACAACATGGTGCAGCGCCAGGCGGTGATGCTCGCGTTTGTCGACAATTTCAAGATGTTGGGCGTCGTTTTTCTCGCGGTGATTCCGGCGATGTTGCTGCTGAAAAAGCCGAAATCGGCGGCCGGCAGCGTGCCGGTGCACTAAAGCGCGGAAACATTTGCGCTGGGTCAAGCGTAAGAGTTTTAGGTTGAATTGGGGGCGATCAAATGGCAACACAAGTAGCAGTGGCGGTTGGAACGCAATTCAATGAAGAAAAGCTGATTCGCGCGGGTCAGAAGGGCGATTCGCAAGCGGTGGAGGCTTTGTTCAGCCGCTACCATCGTCCGTTGTTTCAGACGGCGTTGCGCGTTCTCGGCAACGCGGAAGACGCGGAAGACGCTTTGCAGGATGGACTGCTTTCGGCGTACCGCAACCTGAAGCGTTTCGAAGGGCGCTCGCAGTTTTCCACTTGGCTGACGCGCATCGTCATCAACGCAGCGTTGATGCGCCGGCGCAGCGCCAAGTCGCGGCCCGCGGTTTCGTTGGACGAACCACCGCGCGAAGATGAACTGCCGGTGGTGGAACGCTTCGCGTCCAAGGGACCGAATCCTGAGCAGGTTTTCGCGGGCACGGAGCTGCGCGAGATGATCAGCGCCAATCTCGATGAACTCTCTCCTCTGCTGCGCACCGCCTTCGTGTTGCGCGAAGTGGAAGGCTACTCAACGGGAGAAGCCGCCAAGAAACTCGGCGTAACCGAAAACACGCTGAAGGCACGTCTATGGCGCGCGCGGCACCAACTTGCCGAGCGGCTGGGCCGCAGGCTGCGGCGCTTCAGCGATGACGTCACCGGGAAAAACGGCGATGGCGCCGGGATGATCGGCGAAGAGGCGTGCAGCTACTGCTAAGGAAGATTCAACGAAGCGGTCGAACTACGAACGAGCGACGCAGAAGCGGGAAAAGAGAGGCCGGCGCAAAAGACCGGCCTCTTCCTGTTTTCGAACAATCCATTTTTCTATTTTTTTTCCACGGGCGCGGCCGACCCGATTTTCGCGGCCGCATAAAGACCCAGAACCCGCAAATCGTTTGTCGCTTTCCGGACCTCGCCAAGCGCGTCGTCCAGTCGTTCGGGTTGGTCCGCCTCGATTTCCAACACAAACTGGTACACCCATGGCTGACCGTGAATGGGCCGGCTCTCAATCTTTCGAAGATTGATGTTGTGTCGCGCAAAGGGTTCGAGCGATGCCAGCAACGCACCCGGACGATGAGCGATGCGCATCGCGATCGACATTTTGCGCGCGTCGGAAGCGATCACCGCGTTTGCAGCGTCGGCGGCTGGCCTCAGCAGCACGAACCGCGTGAAGTTCTCGGTGTTGTCCTGGATGTGCTCGGCGAGAATGACTCCGCGATAATGCTCAGCCGCACGCCGGCCGGCAATCGCCGCCGAGGTCTTGTCGCCGCGAGCGAGGACTTCCCGCACGCTTCCAGCGGTATCTTCGGCGGGCACTCGCTTGTACTGCGGGTGCGCAGAGAAGAATCGCTCACACTGCGCTAGCGCCATGGGATGGGAAGAGACCGTGTGAATAGTCTCGAGGCTAGCGCCGCGCCGTGCGATTAAGTGCAGCTCGATCGGCAGAATCGTTTCCGCCGTGATGGTCAGCGCGTTTTCCAGCATTAAGTCGTAGACGCGCACAACGGAGCCTGCCAGCGAATTCTCGACCGGAACCAGCAGCGCATCCGCTGCACCGTCCGCGATGGCCCGGAACACGGCGTCGAACGTGGGTCGGGGCACCGTGGCGATCTCCGCGCCCAGCAGCTGCACCGCGGCGGCTTCGCTGAACGCTCCGGGCTCTCCCTGAAACGCCACTCGCATCTTGGTCAGACCTGCATCCACACACGCCTCCATCTTGCGTGTCCTTTTACGTGTCATCGCTTGGAATACAACGCCCGTGACACCGGTCCAAAAGTCCACCGTATTGACGGTTCCCGCGGATCAAGTATGATTCGCGCTGCGTCACGAAACAAATATGAATTTGCCCATTGCCCCCAACAGAAGGATCCACGATGAGTTACGCGCAGAGAAGCCTGGTTCCGGGAGAAACGCTGCTGTACGAGACCCGCCATCACTGGTCAGTGCTGCTCGGACCGCTGTTGTTCAGCGTGGTACTCGTCGCATTCGGTTTAGGATGTTTCGCGGAAATTATCGCGGCCAGAGAAGGTAAGGGCCACCTGGTCGGCGCTTCCCCTGCCAGCTTCCACGCAACCGAACTCGGCGGGGTTCTCTTGATCGTCGCCGCCATCGCCGTTTTTGCCTACGGACTCGCCAAGCGCAACGCCACCGAAATGGCTGTGACCAACAGGCGTGTGCTGATCAAGACCGGCATGGGCAGCCGTCGTACCCTCGACATGATGCTCTCTCGCGTGGAGAGTATAGGCGTGCACGAAACCTTCTGGGGTCGCATGCTCGGCTATGGCTCCGTTGTTGTTCGCGGCACCGGCGGCACTCCCGAATCCTTCGTCATGATCGCAAATCCCCAGGAATTCCGTCGCAACGTGCAAGAGCAGATCGGTGCGCACCCGCCAACTTCCGCGTAGATCACAGTCGTCAAGTCACCTACTGAACACAATTCAGAAAGCTCGCGTGGCCGTGTCACCCTCTCTATGTTGAAATTGAGAGCGAGATCTGACTATGTCCTTGGATCGCATCTGGCGAATCCTGCTTTCGATCCTAATTCTCGCGGCCGTGCCGGCGCTCGCCGTCAGCCATGTGTTCTACGCTTCCGCGATCGCCAGCACCTTTTATCCGTACGTTTTCGCCAGCGTGATTTTCATTCATTTGCGACTGAGGTTCCGCTGGATCGACGTCGGGGGCATCATCCTACTCGGTGTGCTCTTCGCGCTTTTCGATGCGCTTGTCCTTCATCCTGGCACGGTCTACATCGTCACGTGGGTATCGTTCCTGGGCATGGGCAGCCTGGCAATCATGGGATTGCGGGCCGTTTGGACGGAAGGCGAGGAACGCCGCCTGATTCTATTGGCCCTGATTCCGGGCATTCTCATCCTCGCCTCCAATCACTTCGCAGGCTATCTGCACAAGTGGACCGAAAGCGCGCACCCCAAGACTCTCGACCTCTATCTGTATTCATTCGACAGCAGCCTGCATGTTCCCATCGCCTTTCTGGCCGGCCAGGCATACGCCAAATGGAAACTCCTCGGCGATGTGAGCTTTATTTTCTATGTCGGCCTGCCCTTCACTCTGGCCCTGGTCTACGCGGGGCAAGCCGTGCGCTTGCGAGGCAAAGCCATTCCCATTTTTGTCGCCTTCTTGATTGCCGGGCCGATTGGTGGGATTTTCTACAATCTCTTCCCGGCTTTGGGTCCCATCCACTTATTCGGAGACCGGTTTCCCTGGCAGCCCCTCTCGACCGACCAGGCTCGCCGCTTGCTTCTGGAACCGGTTCCTCTCGTTGGCTTGCGCAACGCCATTCCATCCTTGCATATGGGGTGGACGCTCATGGCTTGGTGGTATTCCCGTGGACTTTCGGTCTGGGAGCGCGGCCTCGCCTTCGTCTTCGTGGCCTTAACCGCTTTTTCGACCATGGGTACCGGCGAGCACTACTTCATCGACCTGGTCGTCGCGTTCCCGTTTGTGCTTTTCCTTCAGGCTCTGTGCACCACCTCTTTGAACTGGACCGACTCGAGACGCCTGATGCCGTTTCTATTTGGCCTGATCACCATTCTCGTCTGGCTGTGGGCTCTGCGATGTCATCCGCAGGTGTTTTTGTACTCGCCGCTAATCCCTTGGTTGTGCTGCGTGCTGACCATCGGGGTTACCGAAATAACCAGAAGAGGTTTGATGGATGCCGCCGTTGGCCTCGCTGCGCACTCTCGAATCGCCTCCCCGACGCCGGCGAGTGCGATAGCAGCGCCTGCCCGCTAGCGAATCCCCTCATGGCCAAACGCTGACTCGACGCTGTCCTTGACCGCTCCTTCCTCGCTCACGGTCCCCGCATATAACTCCAAGCCAAGCCGAGCTATAATGTCGCGCATGAGCTCACCCAAATCCGCCTCTCCCCGCCCCGCGCCAACCGAATATGCGTCCTTCTACGAAAAGTACGTAGCCCTAGTTCCCGGGAATGACATCGTCGCGATTCTCGATGCCCAGCGTCTGCAGATGACCCAGCTGTTTGTCGCGCGCAGTGAGCGCGACGGCAACTTCCGCTACGCCCCTGACAAATGGACCGTAAAGGAAGTCCTCGGCCACATAACCGACAGCGAGCGAATTTTCGCCTATCGTGCGCTGCGCATTGCGCGCGCCGATCAGACACCTCTGAGCGGTTTCGAGCAGGACGACTACGTTCGCGCTGGCGAGTTCGGCGAGCGCACTCTAACCGACCTGGTCGAGGAATTCGCGCTCGTTCGCAGCTCCACCTCCGCCCTTTTCCACTCGCTTGGCGACGACGCCTGGCTGCGCCGGGGAACCGCGAACAAGAATGAAATCACCGTCCGGGCTCTGGCCTTCATCATCGCCGGCCACGAACTGCACCACCGCGAAATCCTGAAAGAGCGCTACTTTGCCGCGATTCCCCGTGCCTGAGCCGCGATCACGCACGCACGCGAACGCTATCGACATAACATCGCTGATACGCTAAGTCCTTGCGACGCACCATCCGGACAGAGGCCATGTTCAGATGTTTCGCGGCGCAGACGACTTGTTCGCCGGATGGCTCAGCTTCCGCGGCCGTGCTCAGACGCCGTCGCGCTACCCCAGCTGCCGTTACCCAGGAGCTTCTGGGCAGTTGAATCAGCTCATACAGCATGGCCATTGCGCTAGCGAGAAGAACCGCCGCCGCGAACAAGCTGAGTGACTGCGAGGCAAGCGGGTTTGTAAACTGGTCTTCGATCAAGTATGCGCCGAGAACGAACAGCGCCACCGCCAGCAAGACCGCCAGCCCGCCGAAAGTTCGCAACGCTCCGCCACGCGCCACCAGAGCCTGTCCCGACACGATTCCGGGAAGCGTGCTCACGCTAGTATTGCGCATGGCTCATCCTCTCGTGATTCACTTGCACACCGGCTGGTTCTTCGACGCGAAGAAAATCCAGGTAAGTCGACGCGTGCGAGGCGTACTTCCTCTCCATAATCTCGCCGCACGCGCACCGCGGATGTTCCCCTTCCACGTCCCCGCCGATCTCCACGATCACTTGGCATCCTCACGCCGGATTCAGACAGTGCCAACGTTCCCTGGCCTTCATTAACATGACTCCTCCCTGCTCGTTCTTCGTGCCGTCAGACGGACTCGGGCGCACTTTTATCTGTATTAACTTAACAGTAATATACCTATTAGTATAGTATAACGCAAGGACTAAATTGAGATACACCGCCGTCGGGTACCAGAGCGCCTCAAGCACTAGGTAGGTACAGTAGAATTAACAGCTGCGGTCTATTTCGGAGACTCTCCGAAGAACACTCTAACCAGGTTCCATGCGGCCTAAACCGACAACATTCGCCTCCGACAGTTTTGTTTCCAACGCAACTCGTAACTGCGGGGACACAAACGCCGCTTCCGCCGCATGACGCTGGCACCGCCAGAATTCCGTCGCGCCCCAACCAAATGTCGCAGCCAGCTGGTCAAATTCCGAGCTCACCGTGGTGGGCGAGACGGTTCGCGCGTCCGTGCTCACGGTTACCCGCAATCCCTTCCGCAAAAGGCGGTCAATCGGATGATTCGCAAGGGAAGTCGCCGCGCGCGTTTGCACGTTCGACAGAGGGCACATCTCTAGTGCCGCCGCCGTATCCTTTACAGCCTCTTCCACTTCAGCAGATTCCTCGATACGGACGCCATGCCCGATCCGTTCGGCTCCCAACAACTCCAACGCCTCGCGAATGCTGTCCGCGCCGGCCGCTTCCCCGGCGTGCACCGTTCGCCGTAATCCTTCAGCCCTCGCCAGTGCAAACGCCTCGGCATGAGCGGCGCCCGAAAAACGCGCTTCATCTCCCGCTAGATCGAGCGCGCAAACCTTGTCTCGGTTGGCCAGCGCCAGTTTTGCAATCTCCACGCTGCGCGCCGCCGTCTCGTGACGCAGGCAGCACAGAATCAGCCCGGTCCCCACGCCAAATTCCTCCTGACCCTGGCGCAATCCCTCGTGCACGGCATCGACGACTTCCTGCAGCGAGAGTCCCTGTCGTAAGTGCAGCTGCGGCGCAAAGCGTACCTCGCCGTAAATCACCCCGTCCAGCGCGAGGTCCTCGGCAAATTCGCGCGCGATACGAACCAGCTGATCACGGTGCTGCATCACCTCCAGCGCCAGGTCGATGCGCAACAGAAAATCCGCCAGGTCCAGGCAAAGTTCGGGCGCCACAAGTGCGGGCGCCAGTGGTTCCGGAAGTGTCAGCCCGATTTGCCTCCCCAATTCCGCAACGGTAGCGATGCGCACGGATGCATCTAGATGACAATGTAGTTCGATCTTCGGAAGTTTTCGGAAGTCCGGCGGCATGAAACCTGCTAAAACCTGAAAAACGCCAGGAGCTATCTCGGCGAAGCCGAGCCTCCCTGTAGGGGCGGGGCTTGCCCCGCCCGGCCGACGCGTCTTGCCCAAGGCCCGCTGAGGAAGGAAACGCTCGCGCGAACCCCATCATAATAAATCCCGCAAAAAATCTGTAAAACAAACCGTTAAAGAACCGGTTCGCTCCAATTCTCAAGCGTTTCCTTGACCGTGTGCATGAACTTGTGCGCGATCGCGCCATCCACCACGCGGTGGTCGTAGCTCAGTGAAACGTAGCACATCGAGCGAATCGCGATCGAATCGTTGATCACCACGGGGCGTTTTTCGATCATGCCCAATCCCAGGATGGCCACATTCGGCTGGCTGATGACCGGCAAACCAAACAAGCCGCCGTAGACGCCCGGATTCGTAATCGAAAACGTGCTTTCCTGCACCTCTTCCGGCTTCAGCTTCTTCGTCCGCGCCCGTTCGGCCAGATCGTTCAGGTTGCGTTGAATGCCCAAAATGTTTTTCTCGTCGGCGTTCTTGATGACGGGAACGATCAAGCCCCAATCCAGCGCCACGGCCATGCCGATGTTGATCTCCTTGTGCAAAATCACGTTTGTGCCGTCCAGTGAAGAATTCACCGTCGGAAACGCACGCAATCCAGCAACGGCTGCTTTCACGAAGAATGGCATGAACGTGAGCTTGGTCTCGTAGCGTTTCTCGAATTCGTCTTTGGCCTTCGCGCGCAGCGCCGCCACTTTGGTCATATCGACTTCATCGATCGAATACACGTGCGGCGAAACATGCTTTGACGCCAGCATATGCTCGGCGATTCGCTGGCGCATCACACTCATCGGCTGCACTTCGTAATTACCGAAGTACATCTTTTCCCGCGGCACTGCCGACTCAAACGACATGTGCACTTGTCCACCGGAGCTTGGCGGTGGCGCTTGCGGCGGAGCGGACGCGCGCGGCGGCGGTGCTGCAGTCGGCGTGGAGACCGGCTGGGTGTATACATCGGCCTCGGCCGGTTCGATTTCCTTTTCCGTTTCCACTGCGCTGCCACCGGCCGCGATGTACGCTTCGATGTCCTGCTTGCTGATGCGTCCGCCAGAGCCGGTACCCGGCACAGCGGAAAGATCGACGCCGTGCTCCTTGGCCATGCGTCGGACCAGAGGCGAGCTGTGAATGCGCTGTCCTTCTTTGGCCGGAGCGGCAGGCGCAGTGGAGGCTACCGGCGCAGGAGCCGCCGGTTTCGCCGCAGGTGCAGGAGGTGGTGCGGGAGGTGGCGCAGCCGGCGCCTTGGCCGCGGGAGCCGGCGCTGCCGCTTTGGCCGGAGCAGGTGTGGGAGCCGCGGCTTTCGCCGCGCCAGCGCCATCACCCGCCGCATCAATCACGCCGACCACGGTCTGAATCGGCACAGTCTTCCCTTCGCCGACCTTGATTTCCTTCAGCACCCCCGCCGAAGGCGACGGAATCTCCGCATCAACCTTGTCGGTGGAAATTTCAAAGAGCGGCTCGTCACGCTCCACCTTATCGCCCGGCTTCTTCAGCCACTTGGTGATCGTCCCTTCAAAAATGCTCTCGCCCATCTGCGGCATTACGATGTCAACGGCCATGTCGGGTCTCCTAAAATTCTCGCAGCAATCTCAAACCGACTTCTGTCTGAACTTCTAATCCTCAATACTTCGCCAGTTCCTTGGCGGCTGCCACGATCTTCGCCGTATTCGGCAGAAAATGCTCTTCCAGCGGCGGCGAATACGGTACCGGCGTATCGAGCGCGGTCACGCGAAACACCGGCCCATCCAGATCGCCAAACGCCTTCTCGCAAAGTATCGCCGCGATTTCCCCCGCGATTCCGCCGGTCTTCGTGTCCTCGTGAACCACCAGCACGCGATTCGTTTTCTTCACTGACTTCAAAATGGTCTCTTCATCCAACGGCAGTAAAGTCCGCAAATCGATCACTTCAATCTCGATGCCCTCTTTTGCCAGAGCCTCAGCCGCTTCCAGCGAATTGTGCATCATCGCCGCGTAGGAAAGAATCGTCAGGTGCTTGCCTTCGCGGCGGACCGCCGCCTTGCCGATCGGCACCGTGTAATCTTCCGTAGGCAACTCTTCCTTGATACGTCGGTACAGATACTTGTGCTCGAAAAAAAGCACCGGATTATTGTCGCGCACCGCCGCTTTCAGCAAACCCTTCGCGTCATACGGCGTTGAAGGATAGATCACCTTCAGTCCCGGCGTGTGAACGAAATACATTTCCGGATTCGCCGAATGAAATGGCCCGCCATGTACCCCGCCGCCAGAAGGACCGCGCACCACGATCGGAGCCGGCGCGTTCCACAGATAGTGTCCCTTGGCCACGAAATTCGTAAGCTGATTGAACGCGCACACGATGAAGTCGATGAACTGCATCTCGCAGATCGGCCGCAACCCCAGATAGCTCATTCCGCAAGCGGCGCCAATAATGGCGCTCTCGCTGATCGGTGTATCGATAACGCGCTCCCAACCGAATTTTGCGAGCAAGCCCTCGCTGGTCTTGAACGCACCGCCGTAAACGCCAACATCCTCCCCGATCAGCACCACGGCAGGATCGCGCTGCATCTCTTCAAACATGGCCTGCTTGATAGCCTCGAGAAAAGTGACTGGTCCGCCACCATTGCCATTCCCCACTGGAGCCTTGGAAATGTCCGCCATGATTATCTCCGCACCTTCCGAGCAGGCTGCTTCGCGGCAGGCTTTGCGGATTTCTGTGGTCTCGCAGGTTGGGATGACTTGGCGGGTTTCACGACTTTTTTCGTCACGGTCTCAACCGGAGTCGTGGGAGCCATCTTGTCTTCGTTTTGCTTCTGTTCCGCCGAAGCGGGCGTGTCTCCGAAATGAATCGGCGCCGTACCCCCGCCGGAACCCTTGCCGCGCCCGAATCCTTCCACTACCCAACTCGCGTCAATACTGGATTTCGGTGGGATAACTTCCGCGATCGGACGTTCCCACTTCGCGCGAATCTTGTGGCAGTCATCGCCCGTGCAATAGACGCCTTGCTCCGCAAGTTCCGGCGGAGGCATGGGCGAATTTTCCGCAAAGTCGCGGTCCTTGGCCAGCAGCGACTCGATCTTGGATTCGATTTCCTTCTTGGTCTTCGCGTCGAGCAGCTTTTTGTCGGTCAGGAATTTTTCGTGCAGCAGGATCGGATCGCGCTTTTCCCAATACTCGCGCATCTCTTTCGGCACATACTCCGCCGGATCATGCTGGGCATGACCCATCCGCCGGAACGTCTTCGCTTCGATCAGAATTGGACCTTCGCCAGCCCGCGCTCGATCCACCGCTTCCTTCGCAGTTGAATACACATCAGCGACGTCGTTGCCATCCACAATGTAGCTCGTGATCCCGTACGCCTTCGCGCGATCCGCTAGATTCTCTAGCGGTACCTGCCGGCGCACAGGCGTCGAGTAAGCCCAGCCATTGTTTTCCAGGATCAGCACAAACGGCGCCTTCTGGGTCGCCGCAAAATTCAACCCTTCGTGAAAAACGCCGGTCGAACTGCCGCCGTCGCCGATCCAGGTCATGGCCACGATTTTCTGGCCCAGATAGCGCCCCGCCATGGCCACACCGGTCATCACTGGAATCAGATCCCCCAGCATCGAAATCGGCGAAACGATGTGCAGCTTGTCCAAATCCCCAAAATGGCTCGTGCCATCTTTCCCCAGCGTCGGCGAAGTGTATTTCGCCATGTGCTGCGTGAAAATGTCCCGCGGAGGAACGCCTTTCACCAACAGCGCCCCAATATTGCGAATCATCGGCGCTAGCCAGTCCTTTTTCTCCAGCGCAAATGCCGTGCCCACCGAAATCGCTTCCTGCCCCAGGCTCGAATACAAACCGCCGACAATTTTGTTCTGCCGGAACAGCTTGACCATCGTGTCTTCCACAGCCCGGTTCAGCCGCATGTAGTAGTACAGGTCCAGGTGCTGCTGCCGTGTCAGCTCGACGTTCTTCATTCCTTCTCCGGTGAGCCAGGCATTTCCGCCTGTCTCCCTGCACCCGAATTCCTACGCGGGAATCGCCATCGGCCGCTCGAACCGCTGCAGCTCCGCGAACAATTCCTCACGCGATGCTGGCTGCATCTCCAGGCCAAACACTTCGCCAAAGTGACGCGCAAGGTTCGGCGCGACGTCCTTTCGCTCAACGCGCCGCCCCAAAACTTTTTCCAGCGAAGTAGCTGCCCGACCCACAATCCCGCAAGGCACGATCAAATCAAAGAACCGCAAATCCGTAGCGACATTGAAAGCAAACCCATGCGAAGTAACCCAGCGACTAATATGCACCCCAATCGCCCCAATCTTCTCAGCCCCGCCACTCTGTGAACTTTGTGCTTCCGGTGTCTTCTGTGTTAAATCTTTCGAAGTTTCCGCTGCCGGCACCACCCAAACCCCAGTCTTCCCACCCTCGCGCCCAGCCCCAACTCCAAAATCCAAACAGGCTCGAATCATCACCTCTTCCAGCATTCGCACATACCAAACCACATCCCGCCGAATCGCACCAAGGTTGATCACCGGATATTCGACAACCTGCCCAGGCCCGTGATAAGTAATATCTCCCCCGCGATTGGTCGCATGAAACTCCACGCCCTTCTGCGCCAAGACCCGCTCCGAAGCCAGCAAGTTTTCGCGGCTACCGTTTCGCCCCAACGTAATCACATGCGGATGCTCGCACAGCAGCAGCACATCGCCGATCGCATCAGCCTTTCGCGCCGCAACCAGTCTCTTCTGCAACGCGAACGCATCCGCAAAGCCAATCAATCCCAGGTCGACAATGAGACATGAATTCATTTAGAACAAAAGTGCCATACACAAACAACTTCAAACGTTAATCTGCAATCCCCGCACGCTGGCGAACGCGTCCCCCATCCCTTCCCACACCGTTGGATGAGCATGCATCATGCTCATCATGTGATCAACGGTGCCTTCCAGGTGCAACACCGCCGCGGCCTCCGACAGGATTTCCGTAGCCAGCGGCCCAATGATGTGGATGCCCAGCACCTCGCCATACTTTTCGTCCGAAACCACCTTAATAAATCCGCCATGATTCCCCAGAATCGTAGCCTTGCTGTTCCCCACAAAGGGAAACTTCCCTGTCTTCACTGCGTAACCCGCGTCCTTCGCTTGTTTCTCCGTCAACCCAATCGATCCGATTTGCGGCTCGCAATACGTCGCGTTCGGAATCCGCGTCTTCACAATCGCCGGTGGTTCCTTCCCCGCGATGTGCGTCACCGCCGCGATGCCTTCCATCATCGCCGCGTGCGCCAACTGCGGGAGTCCTGCAACGATGTCGCCGATAGCGTACAAGCCTGGCTCGTCTGTCTCCATATAAGGACCGACATGAACAAACCCGCGTTCCACCTTGGCCTTGGATTTCTCAATACCGCAATTTTCCGTCATCGGCTTGCGCCCGACGGCCAGCAATAGCTTTTCGGCCTGCAAGGTCTGCGCTTTTCCGTCCTTGTCTTTAAACGAAACAGTCACGCCCTTAGCGTCCTTCTTGACTGACTCCACCATGCTCTGCGTAAAAATCTGAATGTTCTTCTTGCGGTAGGTCTTATCCAACTCGGCGGAAATTTCCTCATCCTCGACAGGCACAACGCGCGGCAACGCTTCCAGGATCGTAACCTGCGTCCCAAACGAATTGTAGATGGACGCGAATTCCACGCCCACAGCCCCCGCCCCAACAATGATCAAGGTCTTCGGAATCGCGGGCAGCTCCAGAATCGAGCGGTTCGTAAGAATCGTCTTGTGATCCGGCTCGATCCCCGGCAGCGATCTCGCCTCCGACCCGCTCACCATCAAAACATTCGAAGCCTCGATCTGCGTCTTCTTCCCATCCTTCTCGACGCTGACCTGCCCCGGCCCCTCATATCGTCCCCAACCCTGCACCCACTCCACCTTATTCTTCTTGAACAAAAACTCGATGCCCTTGGCGTGCTTCTTTACGATCTTCTCTTTCCGCGCAATGATGTTGGCCCAATTGATCTTCAACCCGCTGACTTCAAATCCCAATTCCTCGCCATTCTTGAAATGATCGTAAACGTCCGCGTGGTGCAGCAGAACTTTGGTGGGGATGCAACCGACGTGCAGACAGGTGCCGCCCAGAAACGGATCCTTCTCCACCACAATCGTCTTGAGGCCCAGCTCGCCCGCGCGAATGGCCGCGACGTAACCCCCCGGACCGCTCCCGATAATCGCTACATCGTACTTAGCCACGCGCACTCTCCTTCTTCACGATCCAATTCTGTGTTGGCTGATGGCACTCCCACGGAGCCGCCACCTTTTGGAGTGCGGTGGCTTGCCACCGCCTTGCGACCTTCGCTTAGATGGGGAAAAAGCCACCCGCGCTACCCGGCGCAGACGGCTGCATCTCGCCAAACCCCCAAATTTTAGCAGTCACCCGACACCGCCGCAACTTGCCATCCCTGCTATCTATCGCGCCTATTGGAAAATGCTGACCGCCGGCCCACGGGCTAACGGCCGCTCGATGCAGCCGGTCCCTATAGGGGCGGGGCTTGTTTACCCTGAGCTTCGAAGGCCCCGGCCGGCCGTGCGTCTGGCTACAATCCCGGAGCGAGCGCCAAAAATGCACATCCTGACCATTAGAGTTTAGGTGATAGCGGGAACGGCTAGCGCAGCGATACTGAAGGGGCGCCCAGCCGTTAGTATGTAAGAGTGAGGTTTCTTACCGCACCGCTCAGTGCGGGTTCGCCACCGATACTGGCGGGCTATCCAGGGTTCCCGAACCGCGCCAAGCTTCGACGCCTTCTCGAATCAGCTTCAAAATCGTCTTCCGATTCTCAGCAATTGCCTTCAACCACGCGAACCGCCCCATCGACGGGAAATAAATCCCACGGAAACAAAGCCGCGCGATAAGAATGTTAATTCGATAACCCACCGGTTTGTGGCTCAGCGAGTCCACCGCCTTGCCGATCGCCTCTGGACTGTACGACTTGGCCCACCCAATTCGGACCTCGTCGTGTGCCTCCTCCACGGTTATCTTCAGCGGTGTGTGGGCCATCGCGAATGGGATGAACTCCTGCCAGTGCTTCGGGCGCGTAAGCCGCCCGGCCGCCTCCAGCCGCTTGTAGAGCGGCGTCGCCGGTAACGGTGTCAATAGTCCAAAGATCGGCAGCCCCGCCGGCCAAGTACGAATTGCCTGCAGCGTCCTGTCTGCCACCCCCGGCGCGTCATTGTCCATTCCAAAAATAAACGACGTAATCGCAAACACGTTGCGCTGCGCCAGCCGGTCGAGCACCACCGCATACTCGCCCGGTTTGTTGAAGCCCTTGTTTACGCTCGCGAGGTTTGCCGGGTCGATGGATTCCATCCCAATGAAGATCCATTTCCCTCCGGCAGCCGCAATCAGATCGACGAGCTCCTCGTCGCGCAGCAAATTCGCGCTGATCTGCGCCACCCAATGCACCTGGGCGTTGGCGGCAATGATGTCTCGCAGCAAAGACTTCGTGCGTTTCGGGTTGATTGCAAAATTGTCGTCGATGAAGAACACTGCAATCTGTCCGCCCTCACTCTTCGCACGGGCTTTCAGCAGCAGCAATTCATCCACGACGCTTTTGTTGGTGCGAAAGCGAATCGAGTCGCCAAAAAATCCCGTCACCGTGCAGAACTCGCACCCGTACGGACAACCGCGGCCAGATTCCACGGGAATAATCTTGAACGTCCCCCAGCCCGCTCCGATTTTTTTCAGCATGGGCTGGAACATCCCGGGAACCAGGTTGAATTGATCCAGATTGATCGAATTCCACGGAATCACCGGATACGGCTGCAAAGAAGGCTTGCGCTCCTGCCCGAAATCATCCACCGGCGCGTACACCTCCTTGAGCTGCCCGCGCGCCGCATCCTCCACAATCTTCGGCCACGTCTGGTCCGCTTCCCCAAGCGCCACCGCATCCGCGTGCCGCGAACCGCCGTCTCGCCCCAGTGCCTCGTCGGCCATCTCCGTGACGTGCGGTCCGCCCATCACCACCTTTACTCCCGTGGCGCGCACCGCGTCCGCCATGCGATACGCCTTGGCGACCATCCGCGTCATCGCCCCGATTCCTACCAGCCCAATGCCCTCTTCGCGCACGTACCGCGCAATACTCTCTTCGTCCATCGGCCGCGCGTTTCCGTCGATCAGCACCACCTCGTGGCCGGGTGGCGTTAACGCCTGCAGCAGAAACATCCAAAGATGTGGCATGAAATTGCGTGTGACGCCGTTGTCCGGGTTGTAAAGTAAGATTTTCATTGCGTCCTTTGAGCGCGGGCGGAAGCGATTCGCGTGAGCGGTCAGACGGACAGACTCGTCCGAAGACACACCTACGAAGTCCCCGAAGTTATTTAGTTTTGGCTAATATTCGAGCGAACCGAATTCAGAACCGCTGTGCAGCGGGCAGGAGTGGATGGATAGGATCCGCGCCGGTCCTGTTCTCCTAAAGAGAGCTAACCACAATGTACGCTGGGGTACAATAGAGAAATCCGCGCTGTGCCGCGCCAGCGCCACCGCCGTATGTGGGCGATGTAGGCGCCTGGCTTCAGCCAGGCGTGACCCGGCATCGAAATTCCGCAAGGACTAAGCCAACAACCCGCACAGCAATGGAAACCCTCAATGAGGTCCCGCGGCAGAGGTCATCAGGTCGATGAACATTTTCGTGAATTTCGGCAGATCCAGATCGACTTGCGCGTGCACCAGCTGCACGTCAATCGCCGGTTTCAACTTTTCCGTCCACGTCAGCGTGTCCCCATAACTCGGGCCGTGACTCACATCGACGTCCATGTACAACGACCGTTCTTTCGTGATGATGCTTGGATCGATCCATGCCAGCGCGGTAAGTTCGTCCCACATGTAGTAGCGCTCCTCCGAGTATTTCGCGATGTATTGCGCCGCGGGACTCGACGACTTCGCGATCGTGTCTACGATTTCCTGCGTAAACGGCGCCTTGATCGACACATCAACGGTGGTCACGTCGATGCGCGGCCAATGCGCGCGAAGCGTGATATGCGCCCCTTCGGGATCGAACCAGAAATTAAATTCGTGCCGCGGGCTGGTCGAAAATTCCGGATCTTCGGTTTGCGGATTCAAGCTGCCGCCCATGATCACGATTCCCTTCGTCAACTCCGCGAAATGCGGATCGATCGCCAGCGCCAGCGCGATGTTCGTCAGCGGCCCCGCGGCATAGATGGTCACCTGATGCGGGTGCGCGTGAACCTGCCGGATCAAAAAGTGCGCAGCGTCCTCATCCAGGGGCTTCGTGTGTGGTGCGCCTTCCGGCATAGGGGGAACTTCCCAAGGCCCGTGCGCGTTCGGATTCGCCGTCGTTCCGATGACGCCTTGCTTCTCTTGCGCGAGGGTCATCGGCCCAAGCCCCCAAGCGCCAAGCCAAACCACCTTGCCAAAAAGCTCCGAGGCGATCCGTATTTCTTCCTTCGTGCGCACCAGCGGAAACACCGCGCCAGGCGCCACCGGAACATCGCTCCGCCCAATCAACTCCAGCATCCGCAACGTATGCTGCACCTCTTCATCGCGCCAGGCGTTGCCCGTGACGATCGTAATACCCAACACCTCCACGCGCGGCGACTGCAACAAAACCATCATCGCCATCTGGTTCGATCCACCTGGGCCAGATCCATCCTGGTCGATCAGCACCGATCGCTTCTGCGCCCAGCAAGGCGCACCAACAACCATCAAAAGAATCGCGCCGAAAAGTATTCGTCTCATGGGCCCATATTCTCGCACAGGAGGCAATCCGGTATCGTCCCCCTTGTAGGGGCGGGGCTTGTTTACCCTAAGCCTCGGAGGGCCCCGCCCGCCGCCAACACGACCACGGTGCAATCCGCAAACCTTCCGTACAAGACTTGCTCTTTCGAAATTCCACCGGCCCCCACATTCAAACTTCCGCTGCACCGATGCCGCTAATTGAATCACTCATCGTCGCTCGCACTCTTGCGTCTCCCCACCACCGCCTGTATCGTTGGCCGCAATATTTCGCCAAAGCAAAAAAGGATTCGTGATGGACGAAGTGGCAACCCAGCACACCCAACTTGCGGACTACGGCCTGCGAAACGCCGTCCTCTCGCCGATGGAGACACTCGCGCAATCCGTTTCCACCATGGCGCCCACCACCACCCCCGTCGCCACCATCCCTCTGGTCTGCGCCCTCGCCGGAAACGGTACTTGGCTTGCCTACGTGCTCGCCACCGCAGCCGTGCTCCTGGTCGCGTTGTGCGTAGCCCGCTATGCACGCTATTCGGCCTCCCCAGGCTCCCTCTACACCTACGTATCGATGACTCTGCCCCGCTGGCTAAGCGCCCTCGCCGCATGGAGTTTGCTGCTGGCCTATGTGGCCACCGGATCAAGCGTCATCGGTGGGTTCTATCACTATGCGAATTTGTTGCTCCGCGATGCCACCGGACACGGCACTTCCGCCGCGCTGCTTGCGATCATGGTCACCCTGGTCTCCATGGCCATCGCCTGGCGCGACGTCAAAATTTCCGCCCGCCTCATGCTCTGGATCGAAGCCCTGTCGGTCACTCTGATTTTGATTTTGGTGACGCTGGTGTTGTGGCGCCACGGCCCACATTGGGATTGGAGCCAGCTGCGTTTGACAGGTATGACCGGGAGCGGATTGCGTTTGGGCTTGGTACTCGCGCTGTTCAGTTTCGTCGGATTCGAAAGCGCTACCACGCTCGGATCGGAGGCCCGCAATCCCCTGCACACTATCCCCCGCGCCGTAATCCAGAGCGCGATCTTATCCGGTGCTATCTTTATCGTCTGCGCGTACGCCGAAGTGCTCGGCTTTCGCAGCGTCGGCCAGGACCTCGGCACGAGTCAGGCGCCCATGCGCGTGTTGGCTGGCGTGGGTGGCGCCCCCATCCTCGGTCTGCTGATCGACATTGGCGCGCTGGTGAGCCTCTTCGCGGGCACTCTGGCATGCATTACGGCTGCCGCACGAGTCTTGCTCTTGATGTCGCACCACGGCCTGGCGCACGGCTCACTGAAAGCCACGCATGCCAGGCACGAGACTCCGGGCCGCGCGATTCTTGTAACCGGAATTGCGGCCGTGGCACCGGTCGCGGTCCTCGCGGTCCGGGGCGCAAGCGGCTTGGACGTTTACGGCTGGCTCGGTTCTCTGGCCACCTACGGCTTCATCGTGACCTACGCCCTGGTTTCCTTCGCGCTTCCGAAATACCTGCGGGAACGCGGTGTGTCCAGCATCGGCGCACATGCGGTCGCTTGGCTCGCTTGCGCCGCAATGCTGTTCGCGCTGGTCGGCAATCTGTATCCCGTGCCCGAAGGCCCCTACGGAAAATTACCGTACATCTATATTGGATATCTCGCACTCGGGCTGGCCTGGTTCTTTTTCGACACGCGCGCGCGAAACCAAGCGCTGGCAGAAGGCTAGTCGGCGAGTCGAACGGCAATCGCCAACAGCAGCAATAAAATATTTGACCGTGGTTAGAAAGTATCTATAATACCTCCTAGTTAACAGGAGTCATGGGCCCGACGGCAGAATTCTTGCCGACCCTGTTTTGAGGAGCCACTAAACCCTATAGAATCAAATCATTGCGCCGTTCCGAAGCGCAAACTCTTTAGAATCAAATCCTTGCGCAAAAAAGGGTGGGGGGAGGGGTCCCTGGGGCTGCATATTTCCCAAACAGAACAGCCTCATCGTCCTCCACTGTCGCTATCCCCATGAATGCTATCCCCATGAAAACGACCAATTTTGCGCCGAAACAATTTATCTGCACCCATATCCTGGCCGGTTCACCTCTAATACTGTAGGGGAGCGTCGTGGCGGGTCTTTAGACCCGTCCTGCGAACGACCGGAAAAAAAGGCCACTCTGAAATGAATGGGTTTCCACCAATCGAAAGCTACACCGAGGAAGGCTGCGGAGGAGGTTCAACAACGTGAACATTTTCGGACATGTCAGAGGATCGGCAGGGCTCCAATTGCGCAAGCCGCTGTTGGTTTCGCTCTTGTCGTCGGCTCTTCTGGTCGCGACTTGGCCGCAGGACCTTCCGGCCTATCAGCAGGACCAGCAATCTCCGGCGCAGGCCACGGAGCAGGCGCCTCCGCAGAATGGGCAAGCCCCAGCGCCATACGTCACGCAGACTCCGGAACAAATCCAGCAGTTGGTAGCGCCGATTGCGCTGTACCCGGATTCACTCGTCGCGCAGATTCTGGCAGCCGCTACGTTTCCCGAACAAGTAGTGGAGGCCGACCGATGGGTGCAAGCGCATCCTGATCTAAAGGGCGACGCGTTGGCTCAAGCTGTTGATCAACAACCCTGGGACCCGAGCGTCAAAGCCCTCACCGCCTTTCCGTCAGTCCTCGGAAATATGGACAAGAATCTGTCCTGGACATCGTCTCTAGGCGACGCCTACTACAACCAACAACCGGAGGTGATGGACGCCGTCCAGGTGATGCGCCAGCGAGCGCAACAAGCAGGTAATCTTAAGTCCACGCCGCAGCAGACCGTGACCACACAAGGTTCGACCGTCATCATTCAGCCTGCCGACCCTCAGATCGTTTATGTGCCCGCATATAATCCATGGGTGGTTTACGGAGGTCCCATTGGGCCTTGGCCGGGATGGTATCCGTACCCCGGGATCTGGTATGGCGGCCCGTACTTGTCGTTTGGAATCGGCTTCGGAATTGGCTTCTTCGGTGGCTATGGCTGGGGCTGGGGTCGTTGGGGCTTCGATTGGCACAACCACTATTCAATTTATAACCACAACAGGTATTACTCGACCAGCAGAACGTTTTACAACCGGAACACTTATTACCGGGGGGGCGCGCGGACCGGTTACAACGGTGGCCGCGGCGGACCCAGCGGCCGCACCTACACGGGGAACAGACCTCCCAACGCTGGACGCACCGGAGTCTATAACCGTCCCGGTGGGACCAGTCGACCCTTTGAAGGAGACAACCGCGCCGCTCGGGGTTACGCGGAACCCCATGGCCAGACGGGCACTCGCTCCGGTGCATTCAGCAATTACGACCATGGCGGTGAGACCAGGAGTTATTCTTCACGCGGAAGTGCCAGCTTCGGTGGCGCGCGTGGCGGTGGCGGAGCGCCTCATGGCGGTGGCGGCGGCGGCCGGCATTAATGGCAGGAATCTTTTTTTCACCGGGTACCGTGCGAAATTTAGCGAATGGAGAAAGCCATATGCAGCAGACGGATTTGAACTTCGGCGAATTTGCTTGGGCCAATCTTGCTAAGTTAGCCGCGGCCGCCATCCTTTTGGTGGCGTGCTTTCCCGTTCTGTCGATGGCGCAGCAAAAGGGGCAGAAAACATTTTCATCCGCGGAAGAGGCCAGCAACGCTCTCGTCACCGCCACGCAGAATAACGACGAAAAAGCGATGCTGGAAATCCTCGGACCATCAGGAAAGCAAATTGTTTCGTCGGGAGACGAAGCCGAAGACGCGGAGAGCCGCTCTAATTTCGTACAGCGCTATCACGAAATGCACCGTCTGGTGAAGGAACCGGATGGAACCACTACCTTATATGTCGGTGCGCACAATTGGCCTACGCCGATACCGCTCATGAACAACGGGAATACCTGGTATTTCGATACCGAGACCAGTAAGAAAGAAATCTTGTTCCGGCGAGTTGGCCGCAATGAGATATCGACCATTCGCGTCTGCCAGGAGTTCGTGGCCGCCGAAAAGGAATACCGCTCCGCTCAGCACCCCGAATACGCCCAGGAGGCCGTCAGCGATGAAGGACAGCGCAACGGTCTATACTGGAAAGCTGCTGGTGGCGAACCCCAGAGCCCCATCGGGCCAGCGGTAGCCGCGGCCATCGTGGATGGCGATCACAAAACCCAGGGCAACGCTCCGACTCCGTTCCGCGGATACTATTTCCGGATCCTCACGCGCCAGGGCAAAGATGCCCCAGGCGGCGCCAAGAGTTACGTCGTGGACGGCAAAATGACCGAAGGGTTTGCCTTGGTGGCGTACCCCGCGGAATACAAGTCATCCGGCGTGACCACCTTCATCGTTAGTCAGGATGGTGTGGTGTATCAGAAGGACCTCGGCAAGAAGACCGAGTCTCTCGCCAAATCCATGAAGGAATACAACCCGGATTCCACCTGGCAAAAAGTCGAAGACGAGCCAGAACAAACCGCCAACGATCAGAAAACTCAGTAGAGCCAGAGGCCAACACAAGAAATCAATTTTGTAGGGGCGGGGTTCGCCCCGCCCCTCGACCCGACTCGGCAACCAAACGCCACTTTTAGACACTTTGGCGATTGCTCGCGACGAGGTTCAGCTCCAAATAGCGTGGGACAAGGCAAGCGTCAGCGCAGACCCGACTAAGGCGCCTCCCAGTCGAGGGCGTAGAGCTCCTGGATGCTGGCATCGCGGACCAGCAGTGGAGATTCGTCGGGGCCGAGGCCGCTCCAGTTTCCGAAGGCTCCGCCGGCCGCTCGAAACCCTTCCAGGCTGAAGAGCCGCTCCAATTTGCCGCTGGGGACCTGCACGCGGTAGTAGCCCTCATTGCCGTCGAAATACAAATAGCGCGAGTCGCGAGACCATGTCGGGTAGGCCGCGAAAATCGTGGCGAGTTCCGTCCATTTCTGGGTGGTGAGATCAAAAAGCATGAGTTTCAGGGAATCCAGCGGAATCGCAGCGATGTAGCGTCCGTCGGGTGACCAGCGCGGAGAATACAGTCCGTCGGACCCCGCCACCTTTGTAGCCGCGCGCGTTTTCAGATCGAGGACGTAGATGGCTGACCCCTGATTGTTCAGCGAGTTCTCTCCGAGGGCCAGCGATTTTCCGTCGGGTGACCAAACCGGGTCGGCGAGGTTGGTGTTACCGCGATAGAGCAGCTCGGGTGCGCCCCCTTCGGCAGCAATCTCGTAGATCTGGAAGGGCTCGCCGGGTGGATGGCCAAAGAAAGCGAGACGCTTGCCGTCCGGAGACCAGCGAGGCAGATAGGCCGCCATGGGCGGGGAGACCAGTTGAAGTTTTTGACTTCCGTCCACCTTGCTTCGCCACATGGTGCCGTCCGTGCCGTCGTTGTAGGCGACCCACTGTCCGTCACGCGAAAAATCCAGGCCCATCGCCGAGATTCCCCCGAGGTACGGCACGAATTGTCCCGATTTCGGATCGTGGCGTACCAATTCTCCCCGGGGCTGCCAGCCTTGGACAAAGAGCTTCTTGCCATCGCGGCTCGGAACCGGAGTGCCTACGTTCATTGGTCCGGTTGTTAGCTGCGTGGGTGCCTGCGGGGTTGAGAGAAACAGGCCGCCGCGCTCATGAATAGCCCAGAGGTTTGTGGTTCCATCGCGGAGCGCCTGGAAGACAAAATATCTTCCGTCGGGGGTCCAGTTCCCGCAGCATTCGTTGGGTGTGGGGTTCCAATCCTTAAGCAGGGGATGAAGGTTGCTGCCGTTCGCGGAAGCCTGCCAGATGGAACGAAGATTGGTCTGAGGATCGCTTACGGTGAAACGCAAAATCGAGCCGTCGGGCGACCAGCGGAGGTAGCTAGGCGTTCCCGTTGCAGTCAACAACCGCCGTGGACCACTGGCATCGCTGTTCGCCAGGAATATGTCGTTCCCCTTGCAATAAGCAATGCTTTTGCCGTCGGGCGACCACGCTCCGCCATGGCCTTCAAGATTGCCCAATCGACGGTGCGTACCACCAAGAACCGGGACGGTCCAAAGAGGGCCGTCGAGAGAGGTCCCAAAGGCGGTGTTCATCAGGAGCACCGACAGGTCTGGCGAAATATCGAAAACGTTGGCAAAGCCGGTGTCTTCCAGTGTGGTGGCGATGGGGAAAGTCTCGCCACCGGTCACCGACGTTTGTGAAAGGTGCGATTGGCCTTCGATGAAATAGAGACGCGAGCCGTCGGTAACGACGTCGGACTTGGGCAGATTCGTGTTGGTGAGCTGATCGGTTCGGAGGATGCGGGGTGGTGTCGCCGGACGGGTTAGAAACAAGCTCAGAATCGCGGCGATGGCGATGAACACGCCGGCGGCGACTGCAGCCCAGGAGCGCCATCGCCAGCGTGGACGGGCTTGGTGAGCCCTTTCAAGCGAAGGCGGGACAAAATCGATTGCTCCGGAACGACCGGGGTCCGTATCGCGCCTCAAGCGCTTCAAGTCGGAGCGAAGTTCCCCGGCGGTCTGGTAACGGAGGTCGGTATCTTTCTCCAACGCCTTGGCCAAGATATTTTCCAAGCCTGGGGGCAATCGCGGATTTATTTTCGTGGCGGCAGTCGGAGAGGAATGCAGGATGCTGTCGAAGATCAAAGCGGGAACCGGGCCTGAAAATGGAGGGACGCCGGTGGCCATTTCATAGAGCACGACGCCGAGCGAAAACAAATCGGTGCGAGCGTCCAATTCTTCGCCGCGCGCTTGTTCCGGCGACATGTAGGCGACCGTGCCCATGGAAGTGCCCGGGGTGGTCACCATGTCGTTGTCCAGGAAGTGCATTTGAGTAGGGATAGAGGATTCGCTTACCGAATTGGTCGCGGGCTGCCGATACGCGGTGAGTTTCGCCAAGCCGAAGTCCAGAATCTTCGCGGGACCGTGATCGACCAGGAAAATGTTAGGGGGCTTGATGTCGCGGTGGACGATGCCCTTGGCGTGAGCGGCTTCGAGACCATCGGCAATCTGGATGGCGATGTCCAGGAGTTCGGCTGTGGGAACGGACTTTTTGGCGATGCGATGCTTCAGCGTCTGGCCCTCGAGCAGCTCCATCACGATAAACGGGCGCCCTTCGAATTCTCCAATGTCGTAAATGGTGCAGATGTTCGGATGATTCAGTGAGGATGCAGTGCGTGCTTCGCGGCGGAAGCGGTCGATCGCCTGCGGGTCGTGAGAGATATCCTCGGGAAGGAATTTCAGCGCTACATAGCGGCCGAGCCGCGCGTCCTCGGCTTTGTAGACTACGCCCATACCGCCGCCGCCAACTTTTTCGAGGACGGTGTAATGATCGATGGTGCGACCGACGATTGAAGAAGTATCCGGCACTTGCCGGGAGTTTACTCCAGCACATTAGTGTAGGCAACGCGACATGCGGTTCGGTGGTGGGTCAGTTTCCGATAACCGCGTTCTATAAAGGGGAGAGTCAAGAGAAAAAACTCCCCGGCGACTGGAAGGAGCAAAGATTTTTGCCCGGCTCTCCAGCCCCTGTAATGTTGGGAGGCTCTTGGGGTTTTCTTTTTTCGCCGAGTCATGTTGTTGTCGT
>Ga0210399_10000016_pt1 | contig 126054 bp, 136 predicted proteins | sample IncBWC14MmetaG_FD_150865 | JGI IMG/M metagenome (GOLD analysis project Ga0210399, IMG submission 150865) | Forest soil microbial communities from Barre Woods Harvard Forest LTER site, Petersham, Massachusetts, United States - Inc-BW-C-14-M | ecosystem: Environmental > Terrestrial > Soil >...
GATCACCGCGGCCGGCCTGAGCGAATCCGGTCGGCGATCACTCGGAGCTGGCTCTCCGCCGCTTTGCGCACCTCGAGGTAGCGGGTCTCACCCACGAGGCGCTCGAGGTAATCCACGTCCGCGGCCCGGGTCATGACCCGCACCAGGATCTGGCCGATGTGCCGGTCCTCGGCGTGGGTCTTGAGCAACTCGGGATCGCGAATCTTCTTGGCCGCCTCTTGGCGAATGAAGAAGTGACGGTCGCTCCTCACTACCTCCAGGAGCACGTCATCGCGATCGTGCAGCCCGTCCCCCAGGGACTCGATCTCGTACAGCAGGTCTTCATCGCTCAGGCCCAACCAACCCGCAGGCGGCCGCGTCGCCAAACCTGCGGGACGGCGTCTGTCGGGACCCCCCATTTAAGCTATCTGCGCCGCAAGGCGACGGAAGTCGTCAACCACAACCTCCAGCCCACGCCGGGCCTCCGCGGAGATCCGCTGGAAGGTGAGGCCAAAGGAGTGCGTCCCCCGGGTCCCGGTCCGCGCCCATTTGACCACCGCCGGCAGCCGAGAGTGGGACACCTTGCGACCGATCCTCACCTCCAGGACCACGCGCGTGCCGGCCGGCGGGGGGTCCACCTCGCAGGCCACTCGCCCTCCCCGCGGGCTCAGGTCGGTCAGATAGGCGACGAAACGCCGCCGCCCGCGGACCACCCGACAGGGCGCCACATAAGGTTGAATGCGGGGCGTCCTCCGCTTTTCGGTGATGCGCGCGCCCATGCTCCCTCCGAACCCTCGCCGGTTCCTGCCTAGACGGAAAGCGCGGCCGCGATCCGATCGCGGACGACAGCCATGAGGCGGTCGCGCTCCTCGTAACTGTACGACGCTGCGTCCTCCGGGTCCAGGACCCGCACCCGCACCGTCCCCGGGCAGATGCGGAAGCTGCCCGGGGGCATCAAACGGTGGGCCCCGAGGATGGCCACGGGCACGATCCGACTCCCCGCGTCGATGGCGACCACGAAACCCCCCTTCTTGAATTCCCCCAGCTCCCCCGTCCGGCTTCGCGTCCCTTCCGGGAAAATGATGAAGTTGCTTCCGGCCTTGAGCGACTCCACCGCCCGGGCGATGGCCCGTTTGGACTGGATCGGGTCCTTCCGGTTGACGTCGATGAAACCGGCGAACTTCAGGCAGTAGTGGACAAAGGGGAAACGATAGAGCTCTCTCTTGACGACCGCCTTGAACTCCACGTGCAAGAGCCCGAAAAGGAGGGCCGCGTCCAGGTGGCTGGCGTGGTTCGGCATCAGGATGGTGTTGCGGGGCGCTCGTAGGTGCTCCGTTCCTTCTATGACGACTCGGATCCCGGCCAGCCGGCAGGAGACCCGCACCGCAAACCGCGCCAGGCCATAAAGGAGGCGGGGCGAGCCCGCGAACCGGGCCAGGGGGTAGCCCAGGAGGCTGGCCAGGATCGCGTAGGGGCCTAGGAGGATGAGGACAAAGACGGTCCGGATCAAGGCGTTTCTGGAGGGCGCGGCCGGACCCGGGCGACGGGGATCAGGATCCGGTCGTGGGGTTCGGGGTCGCGGCCTCTTCGGGAGGCGCCGCCCCGTTCAAGAGGAGCTTCAACTCCTTCCCCATCTTGAAGTAGGGGATCTTCTTGGGCGGGACGTCCACCTTCTCCCCGGTCTTGGGGTTACGCCCTTTGCGGGGCGCGCGATTCCGGAAGCGGAAGCTTCCGAACCCCCGTATCTCGACCTCTTGCCCGCCCTGAAGAGCGGAAACCACGCTCTTGAGGGCGGCCTCGACGATGATGCCGGATTGGACCTGGGTGATGTCGAGGCGCTTCGCCACGATGTTGATCAGGTCGGCCTTGGTCATCGCACTTCTCGCCGGCTCAGTCATTCGCAAGGACCCCCGCCTGCTCCCGGAGGAGATGCGAGTAGGCAGTCAATTGAGACGGCGGATTCTAGCCGGGAAATCCGCCGAAGTCAAGGAACCATTGGGAGATCCGGCTCCGACCGAGCCGGGCCCCCACTTAGGCGTCCGAGGTGCGGCGGGGGCCTACCGGCTTCTGAGCCGGCTTGGTCCGCGGGCTGAAGGTCTTGCTGAGAGCGCGGTCCACCCGCTCCTCTACAGAGGCGGTCGGTTTCTCTTCCACCTCGGCTATCTCACTAACCAGCAAGAACTTAGCTCGATCGAGCATGCGCTTCTCGCGGAACGACAGGCTCTTCTTTCGGGAGAGATACGTGAGCCCCTTGAGGACGATCGCCACCTCGTAGAGGCTTCCCGTGCGCATCTTGTCCGAGTTCTCCTTGAATCTCCCCTTCCAGTTCGGGTGCTGGTCTATGGTTCCGTCGCCGAGGAGGTTGAAGATCTTGCGCACGTCGGTGGCGGTAATCACGTGGCGCAGACCCACCCCGTCCGCGTTCTGCTGTGGCACCCAGACACGGGAATCGTTCGAGAGGATCCGTAGCTGGTAGAGGCTGATCTTCCCCGTGGGTGTGGGTCGGGTTTGGATGCTTTCGACGACACCGACACCGTGGTTCGGGTAGATGACCTTCTCACCGACCTGGAAAACCACACTGACCTCTCTTTCTCAGGGTTCGGGTGGGTTGCCTGCGGGCACTCGATAGGCCGAGTACGTAGTGTACCAAAGCCGCGGGCAGCGGGCAAATCCCAACCGGAGCCCGGCGGGCTGAGGGCGAGACGGAGAACCCGCCAGCCAGAAGCCGAGGGTGAGCCTAACGGGCTGGCCCGAGGACGACGCGGGAGGCGATGGATGGTGACATGGCGGCCTCCTTTCCCTACAGCGTCCGGCGGTACTCTACCAAGCCCTGAACGCAGGAATCCACGTCCTGCTCGGTGTTGAAGAAATGAGTAGCGATCCGGATTCCCTCCGGTCGCTCCGTCACCGAAATCCCGAGCTCCTTCAAGAACGATCTAGCCCGTCCCGGTTCCGGCACCAGGCAGAGGGTCTGACCCGACCGGTGGTCACCCCCGGGCGACAGTACCTCGAAGCCTTGCTTGCCCAGCCGGAATGTGAGGTACATGTTGAGGGCGAGAACGCGATCGGCGATGGCGCCGGTGCCGATGCCCTGGATGTAGTCGACGGCCGCGCCCAGGGCGAAAATCTGCGCAAACGCAGGGCACCCCATTTCCGTTCGGCGGTTCCCGGGCAGGAGTCGGATCTGGCGGTTGTCGAAAGCGAACGGGTCCTCCACGCTCAACCATCCGATAGCTCGGGGGGGACGCGCGCCCAGGATCTTGCCGCTCACATAGACGAACCCCGTCCCGTACCCGGCGCACAGCCACTTGTGGCCGGTCGTGGCCAGGGCGTCGATGCCACTCCGCCGCACGTCCACCGGGAACGCTCCCACCGACTGGCTGCCGCACACCACAAAGTGTCGGTCCCCCTTCAGGGCCCCGAAAGCGCCTAGATCCTGCCGGCAGCCGTTAGAGAACTGCACGTGGCTGATCGCGATGGTGGACGCGCGGGGAGCCTGTTCGAGCGCGAAGGATTCCAACCGGAGCACACCCTCCACCGCAGGCATGAAATGCACCTTCGTCCCGCGGTGTATCCAGGGCAGAGTCACGGTTGGGAACTCAAGCTCGTCGGAGAGGACGGGGCCGTCCTCGCCCAAAAGGTCCACGATCAAGTTGATCCCGGTCGAGGTGTTGGGCACGAAGGCTATCTCCTCAGCCTCCGCCCCCACGAGGCGCGCGACCTTCGCGCGCACCGTCTCCCTCATGTCGAGCCACTGGTCCCAATCCCCGTCACCGCCGCTCTCCAGCGAGCGGTAGAAGGCGTCGACCGCCTCGCGCACCTGCCGTGGTGGGGGACCGGCAGCGGCCGCGTTCAGGTACACGTGGCTCTGGAGACCTGGAAAGTCCTGCCGGACTTCGTCCCAGGGAGAGGCCATAGGGGACGAGAATACCGCAAAAGACACGGGGTGACTCGGCCTCTCGACCGCGGGAGCGGCGGGGCAGCGCTCGGAGTCGCAGGGCGATGACTCCCCCGTTCAAGCGATCCGGTCCCACTGATAAAGAACTGGTCACCTCGGAAACGTGACCGCCGCCGGCACCCCTCGCTTCCAAGGAGCCTTCCTCGTGCCCGGCTCTTGCCTGGACAGCCAGGGGTTTCCGCAGACGGGAAGTTGGGTGTAAGCTACTGCTATGATGGAAGTTGGTGCCGTGGTCGCTACCAGTGAGCAAAGGCCGAGTCGGGCCCGTGGGGAGTCCTGGGTCGGAAGTCGTTTGTCACAAAAGCATCGTGCCATCTCGGCTGAGCTAAGGAACGCTCGAGGCGCAGCCAAAGGCGCGGAGACGGCGCTCAGAGCACCATCCTGGGCCTTCGCCTGCGCTCTCATCACCTTCTTGGGTCTAACACCCGGCTGCAGTCAGAAGCAGCCGGAGCCAGCCAAGCGCGATTCCGGTCTCTTCACGCTCGGGACCCAGCCCGCTGCCCTTCCTTCTGGGACGGCGGAGTTGCCGACCGGTCCAGGGGCCAAGGACTTCGAGGAAGGACGTCGGCTCCTCGCCGAGGGCCGGGCTTCCGAGGCTCTTCCCCTCTTGGTTAGGGCAGCCAGTGATGCACCCTCCAACGCCATGTATCAAAGCGTGTGCGGTCAGGCCCTCTGGGCCACCGGCGCCCGCGACGAGGCTCTCGTTCGTTATACCCGCGCCGCGCAGCTCGCCCCTGACACTTTCCGACTACAACTGGCAAAGGCCCTCGATGCTTCCGGAAAGTCTGCGGAGGCGATAACGGAATACCAGGGCGTCTTGGCCAAGGATCCGTCAAACGCACGTGTGTCCGAGGACCTGGGCCATCTCCTTTTCCGCACCGGACAGTACTCAAGCGCGGCTCCGCTCTTGCGCCGAGCCGTAGACACTCGGGGGGACGACCCCGTCCTGCAACAGGAACTCGCGTACGCCCTCGAACAGTCGGGCCAACCAGCTCAGGCAGTAGACGTTTATCGCAACGTTCTGCGGCTTGCCCCGGAGGCGGACGTGACTCGGGGTCGGCTGGCGGAGGTCCTCTTCCAGCAGGGCAAGAAGGATGAAGCTATCGCCCTCACCCAGGAAGGCCTACGACGCACCCCGGACGTGCCCATCCTTCACCGTAACCTGGGGAGTCTGCTTGAGCGCTCCGGTCGAACCGCGGAGGCGATCCAGGAGTACAGGGCCTACGCGCGCCTTGCCCCCAACGCTCCCGACGTCAAGGAATTGCTCGACCACGCAGATCGCCTGGGAAGCGGTTCATAGACAAGAGGGTCGGAGGGCAAGTGGAGTTGCATCGAGTCTCGCCCTCTGGCTACCCTACCCCCCCCCGGGGAGGCGGAAAGATCCACCAACACCTAGCCCCACCGGTCTCGTATCCTTCGCCTGTCCTCAAGTTGGTGGACAGAGAGCCCACGACAACACACGATTCCTTCCACTGGGCCGCTGACCGAGGTGGGCCAGGCTCGGGGCGTTCGTCGCTGACCCGTCAAGATGTGGGATGATTGGGCCGCGCCGGAGTGGCGAAACTGGCAGACGCGCGGGACTCAAAATCCCGAGAGCTTCCAAGCTCGTGTGGGTTCGATTCCCACCTCCGGCACCAGCCCACCAACGACTTCACGCGGCGTAGCGAAGGGGGTTGAACGAGCGTCTTCCAATGCGTATACTCATTGTATAGCCGTGGAGGAGGCATGCAGACCAAGATCCAGAAATGGGGGAACAGCCTGGGCGTACGTATCCCGCGGTCCTTTGCGGCGGAGGCCGAGGTTGAAGCGGGCTCGGCCGTTGACATCTCCGTTGAGAAGGGTGGCCTCAGAATCCGGCCCGTGCGTCGGCGGCGCTATGCCCTCAGGGAACTACTCAGGAAGATCACTCCGCGGAACATACACAAGGAGGTCGCGACCGGTGCGGCGGTAGGCCGAGAGGCCTGGTAGGTGGCTGCACAGTATGTCCCAGAGCGGGGAGAGATTGTCTGGCTTGAGTTCAACCCTCAAGCGGGTCATGAACAGGCAGGCAGGCGTCCAGCACTGGTTGTCTCGCCGGGCTCGTACAACCGGAGGGTTGGTCTGGCCCTCTTCTGCCCCGTCACCTCGCAGGTCAAAGGGTACCCGTTTGAGGTTGCGCTTCCCCCTGGACTGGAAGTGCAGGGCGCCATCCTGTCGGACCAGGTGAAGAGCCTTGACTGGCGCGTCAGGAGGGCACGGCAAATATGCAGGGTCCCACGTTCGGTCTTGGATGAGACAATGGGGCGAATCCTCGCGTTAGTCGATCCGGATGCTCGCTAAGAAGCATCTCTGGACTCCTCCGCAAAGAGAAAAAGTTGCCGGCGGCTAACGGGATCGGCAATAAGCGCCCCGCCTGCAGTCTGGTTTCGCCAAGCCGGCGAAATAGAGAGTCCTCCGGTTTCTCAAGTCGCTGCTTCTGAAGAGGTTCGGCTCCCAGAACTGCCCGCTAGGACCGCGTCGCCCCAAACGTCCGTGTGACGGCGCCCACAGCCGCTCCCCCGTCCTGCGGTAAAATTCTTCACGGCGGCGAGTCTTCCCGTTCTTCCAGGTTCGGGCGGAGACGCCGGGCTGCTCGTTGCGGTGGACGTGGACTAACGAACCCTCTCCAGGTGGGGACGAGGACCAACGTACTTTTTCCAGGTGGGGGACATGGAATACGGCATGGCCGGCCGTTCGACCGTACGCGTCGCGCTCGCGTTCACTTTGGTCTGTCTTGCGGCCCTCCCCACCTGGGCGTCGGATTGGTTCCACTTCAACTTCGACGCACGCCACAGCGGGAACAACACACAGGAGACGGCGATCAACGCGGCCAACGTCTCGACCCTCCACGTGCTCTACCACGTCTCGCTGCCCTCGATTGCTGACGGAGCACCGGCGTTCCTTTCCGGGGTGGCGACCCCGTCGGGGACCAAGGACCTCCTCTTCCTCAACACCAAGGACGGCCATATCCTGGCGCTCGACGCGGCGACTGGAGCCACGATGTGGTCCCACCAGCCGGCAACAGGGCCGAACTACACGACCTCCTCCCCCGCCGTCGATCCCGGCCGCCTCTTCGTCTACGCCTACGCCTTGGATGGAAAGGTGCACAAGTACCAGGTGGGGGACGGCACCGAGATCACGACGGGTGGCTGGCCCGAACTCGCCACGCTGAAGCCGGACGTTGAGAAGGGCTCCTCCGCCCTGTCGGTCGTGACGACGGTGGGCGGCACGACCTATCTCTACGTGACGAACGGCGGGTATCCAGGGGATGCCGGCGACTACCAGGGACACGTGACCGCGATCGACCTCGCAACCGGTGCCCAGAAGGTCTTCAACGCGAACTGCAGCAACAATGCCGTGCATTTCGTGGAAGGTGGAACGCCCGATTGCCCGCAAGTGCAGAGTGCGATCTGGGCGCGAGTCGGTGTCGTCTACGACTCCGACAACGACAAGATCTTCATGGCGACGGGCAACGGCACCTTCGACGCGTTCATGACCGGCAAATTCGACTGGGGCGACAGCGTGTTCGCCCTGCACCCCGACGGGACCGGCAACGGCCTCGGCCAGCCCGTGGACAGCTACACGCCGACCAACTACCAGGCCCTGCAGAACGGCGACGCCGACCTCGGCAGCACGGCACCGGCCATTCTCCCGGTGCTGCCCGGCAGCAAGTTTGCTCACCTCGGGGTACAGAGCGGCAAGGACGCATTGATCCGCCTCCTGAACCTCGACAACTTGAGCGGTGCGGGAGCCCCCGGTCATACAGCCGGAGAGGTGCAGACGCAAGCTGTGCCGCAAGGCGGAGAGGTGCTCACGGCACTCGCGGTCTGGACGAACCCCGCGGACAACGGAGTGTGGGTATTCGTTGCAAACGGAAGCGGCATCTCGGGGCTGCAGGCGACCGTGGACGGGTCGGGTAACCCGTCCCTGGCTTCCAAATGGAGCGACTCGACCGCGGGAGCGTCCCCCATCGTGGCGAACAGCATCCTCTACTATGCAAGTGCCGCGGGGGCGCGCGCACTGGACCCCGTGAAAGGCACTCAACTGTGGAGCGCGAGCATCGGAGGCGTCCACTGGGAGAGCCCGATAGTGATCAACGGCCACCTTTTCGTCACCGACGAGGGCTCCCAGCTCTGGGCTTACGGCCCCACCAACAGGGACCGCGCCATCGACTTCGACGGGGACCACAAGACGGATCTTGCGGTCTTCAATCCCTCAAGCGGCTTGTGGTACATCCGCCACTCGTCGGACGGCTCAGTCGCCACCGTGGGCTACGGGGGCACGGGGTACATTCCGGTGCCGGGGGACTATGACGGGGACGGGAAGACCGACATCGCGGTCTACCACCCGCCGTCGGGGCTGTGGTTCATCCGATCCTCGTCCACGGGTACGAACTCCGTGACGGGATTCGGGGGTACGAACTACGTTCCGGTGCGGGGGGACTTCGACGGGGACGGGAAGACGGATTTGGCCGTGTTCCACGACCCGACGGGGATATGGTTCATCAAATACTCGTCGACGGGGACTGTGGTGACGGTGGGATACGGGGCGACGGGCTACATACCGGTTCCGGGGGACTACGAGGGCATTGGCAAGACGGACCTCGCGGTCTACTACCCACCGTCGGGGCTGTGGTTCATCCGGAACTCGTCGACGGGGGCGACGACTACGGTCGGCTTCGGGGGAACGGGCTACACCCCGGTTCGGGGAGACTTCGATGGAGACGGCAAGAACGATGTCGCCGTCTTCAACGATGCGACGGGGCTGTGGTTCATCCGGAACTCGTCGACGGGGACGGTGGTGACGGTGGGATACGGGGCGACGGGCTACATACCGGTTCCGGGAGGCTACGAGGACATTGGCAAGACGGAGCTCGCGGTATACCATCCGCCCACGGGGCTCTGGTTCGTGCGCTCCTCGCTCAACGGAGGGACCACCACGACTGGGTTTGGAGGCCCGGGTTTCAACCCCGTGAACTAGAGCGCGACGCCGCACTCGACCTCATCAAAGAACCAAGGAAGTCCGCACCAAGCTCGATCTCCTCTTCGACCCCGGGCAAGAGCAGGCACTCACGCTCCTCCGGCACCAAATATCAGCAACCTAGTGTCGGGCCGCGCATCTGCCCTTCCTGCCCCAATGCCCGGGCTGTGCTGGTCTTGTGCTGGTTCTCCCAAGGGGGTCACTCCTTGGCGGTCGGAAAGGCAACCGCAGTCGCCTCCGGGGAAGCGGCAGGCGTCGCTTGGAGTCTCACCTCGGCAAAGCCGCCACCTGCTCCGCGCTGGGCCTTGTCTCTGCACACCGGAAGCGCACTCGTCGACGTTCCTAACCACTGAGCCATGGGTAGGCCCGGTGCTGCGCCGAGAGCCCGCGCCTACGCTACTATCCCGTGAACAGTCCTTGATCAGAGGATCGGCGGACACTGAACGGAGGAGAAATGCTGAAGGGATTCCGAGATTTCCTGTTGCGGGGCAACGTTGTGGACTTGGCCGTGGCGGTCATCATTGGCGCCGCTTTCGGCACGGTGGTCGATGGCTTCATCAAGGGGATCGTCGACCCGCTGATCGCGCTCTCTGCTCCAGGCGACACCAAGCTCCTTGAGGCTGTGGCCCTCGGCCCGTTCAAGGTCGGGCTCCTCCTTTCGGCGGCGGTAAACTTTGTCGTGAAAGCCGGCGTCGTTTATTTATTGCTGGTGAGGCCGTTCAGTCACTTGGCGGGGCGCCTTGCCGCCGCGTCGGCCGCTCCCCCGGCGGATGTGCAGCTTCTCGGCGAGATCCGCGACCTGCTGAAGAACCGAAAATAGGTCTGCGAGAACAAGGTCACGGCTGCGTTCGCGAGCCCCGCTGAGCAGAATGCGCATCGGCAAGCATTCGCCGGGTCATCTCTTCGATCGGTGCGCGATCATCGGTGAAAACCATGGTCCCCGAGGGAGGTATTACGTCGCGGATCGCCGTGGCGGCCTCCAGCGCAAGTTGACGAACGGGCTCGCGGCCGAGATCCTGTCGGAACGCAGACTGAATTGAAATCACCGAGCGTTCCTGGGGAAATGCGAAGATGATTCGGTTCATGTCTTGACGGGTGAGAACCAACACAGATGCGAAGACACGCTTGAGCGTGGCAACGGTGGAAAGGACAAGATGCTGATCGATGCTCGCATCGAAGACGTTCATCATGAGCACCCCGCCTTCCGCCAGGTGAGCGCGCACCAATCCGAAGAACTCGATGGTAGCGAGGTAGAACGGGATGTAGGGCCCACCTTGGTAGAGGTCAACCTGAACGAGATCGTAGCGGCTCGGGCAACGGGAGATCCACGGGCGCGCGTCGGCTAGATTGACATGCAGCCAGCCGGGGCTGGAGGGCAGCCCGAAAAAGCGCACGCCTGCCTCGGCGACCTTTGGATCAATCTCCACCGCGTCGACTTCCATATCCGGGGCGGCAGCCCGCATCGCGCTGATCGATCCACCCGCTCCCATGCCCAGGACGAGCGCCCGACGGCCGGAAACGAGCAGCGGGCCAAGGGCATAGTCATCGTAGTAGTACCCCGTCCAACCGACGACTTCGTCCCGGATCGTGTGGACAGAGGCCTCGTCGTTCAGGAAGAGGAACAAGGTCCGACCTCGCCGGACGACCCGAACGAGGTTGTACGGGGACTCACTCGTCCAGACCGTGCCTTCGGAGCTTGGTGCCTCGGGGAGAGCGGGGAGAAGAGGCAAGGCCAGGAGCGCGACCAAAGCCGTCCGCCTCCGCTTGATGAGGCCGACCACGCCTAGGACCATGGAGAGGGCACACAGAATTTTGAGCGTAGCCTGCGTGCCAAGGCGGGGCACGAGCCCGAAGCTCGTGCCGAGGACGCCGCCAATACCCCCGGCCGTGGAGAGCGCGAGAACCGCCCCCACGGAGGATCCTATGTGGCCGGCCCTCGCCAGCAGGCGTATCACCATAGGACTCGTCGCGGCCAGAGCAACCATGGGCAGGGCAAAGATGATCAGCGTTGCTCCTACCGGTCCGGAAAATTCCCCGAACTGCGCGCACCAGGGAAGGAGCGAGCCAACCATCAAGAGGATCAGGAACTGGTAGATCCCGCTCAGCAAGATCATCCCGTAGAGCGAGCCGTCGCCGGGACTCCGATCCGCAACCCAGCCGCCGAGGGCGTAGCCGACGCTAAGGGCGAGCATTACTACGGAAATCAGGCTGCCCCAGACATAGATCGAATATCCGAAATAGGGCGCGTAGAGCCGAAAGGCGACTATTTCCAGGGCCATGGTGATGGCGCCCGTGGTCGACGCCGTCACTAGCCACAGCGCCAGTCTTCCCCCGCTGGTTGGCGAAGACGGTTTGATGGGGGCTTGCTCGGAAGCGTTTGACCCTGGCATCCCGTCCTTCAGAGCGCTCCCAGGAGGGTCTTTGTGCCTCGAGTCAGGCCTCTTTTGGCGATTACCAGGTCAACCCTTTCATGCCTTCATCTCGGGTCTCTCTCGGCGAGGAAGGAGACCCCCGCCCGGGGTCGATGGTCGCACCGGGGCAGGACGGGAACCGAAGCACCCGATCCGTGGAACCCGGAGCGCGGGCGCTCGGCTCTGCATCGACATCCTCCGGAAGGGGCCGGTTCACACGGGGTTGGACAAACGCCAGACGGAACTGGCTGAATGGGATGCTACCACGAGGGGCAGCAGCTCCAGGTTAAGGGGCAGTGCTTTCCACTGGTTCCGAGGGAGGTGGCCCCGGCGGCAGAGCCGCGCGATGGGAGCCGGTTGGGAGGTGGACGCCCGAGCCAGGGAGGCGGGCAGGTCCGGTTGGATTCCCGCCTGATGGACAGAGGCTCCTTTATTAGATAGCCTTGACTCATGCGCCCGTCCCTCCCGGGCTAGGGTGCACAATGGCGCCAGCCTCGCGGACGCGGCGTTCTCGGGTTCGTGTTCCCGCCAAGCCTCGGCCCTCCCGTCACCTCAAGAAGGCCCCCGCAAAGCCGGTCCGTGGGTTCCCGACGCCAGACTTCCGTGCCCTGTTCGAGGCGTCGCCTGGTCTCTACCTAGTGTTGATGCGGGACCTCACGATTGTAGCCGTCAGCGACGCCTACACACGAGCTACGATGACCAAGCGTGAGGAGATCGTCGGCCGCGGGTTGTTCGCGGTCTTCCCCGACAACCCCGATGATCCAAACGCGACCGGCGTCAGCAACCTCCGAGCGTCGCTGGAGAGGGTGCTCCAAAACCGCGCCCCCGACGCCATGGCCGTACAGAAGTACGACATCCGGCGGCCCGACTCCAAAGGTGGAGGCTTCGAGGAGCGGTACTGGAATCCGGTCAACACTCCCGTTCTTGGGCGGAGAGGAGAGGTGACCTACATCATCCACCGGGTCGAGGACGTCACGGAGGTGGTTCGCCTGCAGAACTTAGGGAACGAACAACAGTCGCAGAAGATGGAGGCCCTCGGTCGCCTGGCGAGCGGCGTAGCCCACGATTTCAACAACCTGCTTGGTGTCATTGCTGGTTACGGAGAACTCCTCGGGAAGCAGCTCCACGACCAGCCACGCCTCAGCAAGTACTGCAGCGACATTCTGAAGGCAACCGAGCGCGCAGCAGCCCTCACTCGTCAGCTCCTCGCCTTTAGCCGCAAGCAGATCCTCCAGCCACAGGTTCTCGACCTGAACGCGGTGGTGGCGGACGTGGAGAAAATGCTGCGGCGGGTGATCGGTGAGGACATCCTGCTCGTCACCCTCCCCGCGCAGAATCTGGGGGCGGTCCGGGCCGATCCGGGGCAGATCGAGCAGGTCCTCCTGAACCTGGCCGTGAACGCGCGCGATGCCATGCCGCGGGGAGGGCGCCTGACAATTGAGACCGCCACCGTTGACCTCGACGCACTCTATGCCCGGTCGCGACCCGGGGTTGAGCCCGGTCCTCACGTGATGCTGGCTGTGAGCGACACGGGTCACGGCATGAAACAGGAGATCCTGGACCACATTTTCGAGCCCTTCTTTACGACCAAAGAGGCGGGTAAGGGTACGGGCCTCGGACTGGCCACCGTCCACGGGATCGTCAGGCAGAGTGGTGGCCACATCTGGGCCTACAGCGAGCCCGAGCACGGAGCGACGTTCAAGGTCTATCTCCCGCGGGTCGGCACGGTGGGGGCCGTAGCCGCCCCGGAGAAGCCCGAGCGGGAACTGCCGCGCGGTGCAGAGACGGTACTCCTCGTCGAGGATGAGTCCGTCCTGCGGGAGATGGTCCGCGAGTGTCTGGAAGCGAGCGGCTATACGGTCCTGGAGGCGCGTCAGGCCGCGCACGCCCTAGAGATCGCCCAGGCGCACTCCGGGCCCATCCACCTCCTGATTACCGATGTGGTCATGCCCGGGATGAGCGGACGCAAGCTGGCCCAGAGCCTGGCCGTCTCTCATCCCGAGACCACGGTCCTCTACATGTCGGGCTACACGGACGACGCGGTTGTTCTCCATGGTGTCCTCGCGGAGGACATGGCGTTCCTTCAGAAACCGTTCACGATCCGCGCGCTCGCGCAAAAGGTGCGCGCCATTCTCGACGAGCGCTGAGAGCTCCCCGCCTCCCGTCCCCGGGAGCGGCGTCCAACGCGCGGCAGGGCGGCTGTGCGTCCCTGCCGTCAGTCCTCTCGCCTCGGTCCAGAGAGGAGGCGGGGTGGCAGGGTAGGGAGCCCCTTCAGATCATCGCGAGCGGGAGGCTCGCCGCGGCGCCAGGCGCGGGCGTTGGTCTCTGGCGAGGGAGGTCTGTCAGCCTCGGGTGGCGGCGCGGTCCCCGTATCCCAGGCGCTCGCGGGTCACGGTTTGACCAGGCGATAACTCACGAAGGCCAGCGATTGACTGTCCGGAGACCAGGAGGGGACGTTGATCGTTCCCTGACCGCCAAAGAGGCGGGCGAGAACCCGCGGTTCCCCGCCCGCGAGCGGCATGATCCGCAGGGCCACGTCCTGGTTGGGCGGATGCCCTTGGACACCTTTGCCGTAGGAGAGGAAGGCCACCCACTGCCCGTCTGGAGAGGGGTGGGGGAACCAGTCCTCATACTCCTCATCGAACGTCGCCTGCCTCTGGTCGGAGCCGTCGGCGCCCATCCGCCAGATTCTCATGCGGCCGGTCCGGTCCGAGTTGAAGAAAATTGTCTTCCCGTCCGGCGCATAGTCCGGGCCGTCGTCGAGGCCGGCCGCCGTGGTAAGACGCTTTTCGTCCGTCGATCGTTCGCCGTCGGCGGAGATGGCGTAGACATCGAACTCGCCGCTGCGCCGCGCGCAGTAGGCGAGGGTCTTCCCGTCGGGAGACCAGCCGTGCCAGTAGGACGGGCCGAGAGCCGTGACTTGGCGAGGCTCCCCTCCCCCCGCGGGCACGACGTAGATGAGCGAGTCCGGGCCGGGCGAGTGGCTGATGGCGAGCCAACGCCCGTCAGGAGACAGGCCGTGGTCGTTGTTCAGGCGGTCGGCCACTCCCGTGTCCACGAGACGCGGCTGGCCACCCTCCCGCGGCAGGGTCAGCAGGCGCCCGCCCCGGTTGAAGATAAACGACCGACCATCACGCGACCAGTTGGGGGCCTCGATGTGCTCCCGAGCGGTGTAGACCGCCTCGCGCTCGCCGTTTCCGATGGAAATCACTTCCAGCCGGCTCTCCAGGACACGTGCCGCCTCCGGCGTGGAGCCGAGGGTCTCCAGGCTGACCCGGGAGAAAGAGGCGGTGGCGAGGGCCGCCGCCTCGTGCGCACACGCGGCGAGCCCCGCATAGACGGGGTCGGGAAGAGCGACCGTCACCGAACCCACGGGCTGGAACGCCTTCCCCTCGTGGGCCACGGAGAGGCTGAAGAGGTCTCCCGTCCGTTCGAGACGGATCGTGGCGGGAGCCCTAACCGGAGAACGCACCTCGAGGGTGGGACCGCCCCTTACGAGCCGGTACTGGAGGGAGATGAGCCCGTCCGCATGCACCACGCCGTCCGCATAGGGTGCATCGGACTCGACTCCAGCGCGGACCATCCAGCCCGCCTTGCGGTGTGCGTTTCCCTCCCGCTCCGGAAAGCTCACCTCCGCGGTCAGGATCAGATCCCCCGAGAGTCGCCGCCATGCGAAGTGGAAGGCGTCCTGCGCCCCCCACATGTTCTCCCCGCTCGCCGTGACACGGTACTCCCCCTTGTCGGTATCGAAGAGCAGCGAGCCCGGGCGCCGCGTCTCCCCGACGTCACCGTGCCCCTCGAAGACGCTTCGCTCCGGCCCCGGCGAGGGGATAGCCAGGGATGACCACCCCAGGAGGATCAAGCCAAAAATGTAGCACCTCATGCAGTCTCCACTTTTCAGATGGAGTCTACCTCAGCGCGGTGTTCACTTCCCTCCCAACCCCTGCCCGTGGTCGGCCTCTCCCGGGAATCGCCGGATACACTTTCCGCCGGTGTGCTCGTCGATCACCCGGTCTGGTTACTCCGCACTCCTTTAAACCGCGAAATGCGGGTAAAGAAATCGTATTGAACCGAATCGGCGCGCCAATCATTCTTAGCGCGCATGGTGCGTGTGCTTGTAGCCGACGACAGCGAGCCATTGCGCACTATGTTCCAAGAGACCCTGATCGGCGAGGGCTTTGAAGTCGTGGCGGCCACGGACGGCCAGGAGGCCCTCGATCTCTTCCACGCCGCCGGTCCGTTCGACCTCGTCCTCCTTGACGGCGACATGCCCCGCCTCACGGGCCGCGAAGTCGCCCGGAAGCTGAGAGCGGACGGCTTCGGCCTCCCGGTGGTGATTGTCAGCGGCACCGTCCACATCAGCGAAGCCGAGGCCCGGGCGTTAGGCGTTACCTTCCTCCTCAAGCCTGTGCCACCTAACGATCTCGTGCGCGAACTCCGTCGCCTCTTGGGCCCCCCGCGGCCCTAAGGGGGGAGGAGTGGCACAGCCCCTTGCACGCCCTTGAGCCCCGATTGTTACTTGTCGAGCATTGGCTGATGCCGGGGTCGCGGGGGAACCCCGTGCGGGGATCCCACACAAGTCCTGCCGCCGGCCCCTCTCTCCAACGAGATCGGCTGAAGCCAGTCGAACGAGCTTGGCTTTTGCCCGGTCAGTAGTTGGAGGTCCGGAAGGTGAACATGACTCGCTCGCCGGGGCGCCCGCTCAACCGGAACACCAGCGCATCGCCCGACACCTCGGTCACGCTTCCCGCCAGGACCCGTAGGCTGCCCGGGACGAAGTTGGCCGTGGATCCCAGCTCAAAGCGCCACGTTCCCGGCTTCCCCGCTCCTTGCAGGACCCGGGCTTCGAAGCGGTTCTCGCCGCGGTGACCGTAAGCCATGCCCGCCGACAGGCCCGGGCCCGCGAAGGCGGTGGCGGAGCTGTTGACCAGCACTTCGCCGCTCGCCCCGGGCACCTCTAGCTTGCTCGTCCAGACCAGTTGGTCGGTATTGGACGTCGATATGGTCGGGTCGGCCGCGATCACGATGTCGCGGTGGGCCTTGGGGTCGTTGCCAACCCCCGACGACTCGACTCGCATCCTCACGTTCCAGCATTGCAGGGGTTTGATTAATGTAAAGGCTGGCCGGACAAGGTCGTACATCGACCGGGGCCGACGCTGCTTAAGGCTGGCTGGAACCGGGCATGGGGACGCGGGGGGCGGCGGGATTAGGGTGAAGACCGGCCTCACACCATCGCTCGTCGAGCGCGGCCGGCGCCGCGAGGAACTGGATGTCAGCTGGGAAACGGGCCTCGCGCCCGCCATCCCAGGAGATGCGCTGGGACCGGTAATCCCGGCAAAGGGCGTCGTGATGTTCAGGAAATTGAACGTGACCTTGATGCTGCAGGGGCCGCCCAGAACGGCGGGCGGGGGGGGAGGCGGAGGAGTGGGGGGGAAGGCGAAGCGCGCCCCCGCCGCGACGTCTACGTTGTAGTGGAGTTTGGTGGGGCCCGTGCTCTGGCACATGTCGAACTCGACCTGCTGAGTGCCGGGCAGGAGCCACTGCTGGGCGTCGGAAGGGATCGTCACTCCGGCAACCCTGACGATGAAAACCGGGTTGAAAGGCACTGCCGCCGGGGTGGTGGGGGGGGTGGTGCCTGGCGTCGTCGCCGGCACCGTCGGCACTGAGGAACCCGCGGGTTGCGTCGTCGTGGTCGTGTTGCTGTTGCCGCTCGTGCCCAACGCGATCCCGCCCCCCACTATCGCGGCTCCCCCGGCCACCGCCGCCACCACGGTCGCCGTCCCGATCCCCCCCGTCGCAAACCCCGCGGGTACCGCCGGAAAGCCCGTCACCGACGCGCTGGTCACGAAGGGCGCGACCGGCACGTCCTTCTTGCACTCGCTCTCGCTCCCCACTACCAGAGCCGCGTTGTCGACCGTCCGGTTCTCCGCGAATTTCTGGTCGAACGCGTTCACGTAGTAGAGGACCTTTTTTCCGATGAGCGCCTTTTTCGGCTTGGGAAGAATGCCCGCGTGGCAGGGGGCCTCTGACTTCATCTCAACGTAGTACCAGTTCGGAGGCCCGTCCGCGGCTCGGAAGTACACCCGCGCCCGGGCCATCTGGCTGGCGGGCGAGAAACAAGCATTCATCTTCGGGTACTTCTCGGCCACGATACATCCCACCGGCTTATGGTCGATGTTGAGACCCTGGGCCAGTACAGGCAGCGGTAAGAGCGTGAGCAGGAACGCGATTCCCCGCCGGATGGCGCGTGCAATCATGACTGGCCTCCAGACCTAACGCCGCGACCGGACACAAGAGCCTATGACCGGCCCAGCACCAAGGAAATTCTCGTAGGGCTGGATTCTAGCACCCCGTCCTGCTTTATTCTATGCGGACGATGAACGGAGGCAGGCCATGAAGCGAACGCAGAACGGACGGCGTGATTTCCTGAGGTCGTCCGCCGCCACCGCGGCCGGTCTGGCCGTGCTGTCGGCCTTCCCACGGAAGGTCTTGGGCGCCAACGAGCGGTTGCGTGTCGGACTCATCGGCTGTGGCGGGCGCGGCAACCACCTCCTCGGGGAGACGTTCAAGTCGGCGGGGGAGCTGAACGTCGAGGTCGCCGGCCTTTGTGACGTCTGGAGAGTCAACCTCGAGAAAGCAGCCGCGCGGGTGGCCGCGGAGCAGAACTCGAAACCGAGGACCTTCGCGCGGTTCCCCGACCTCCTGGCCATGAGCGACCTGGATGCGGTGATCATAGCCACCCCCGATTTCGCGCATACGCCTATCCTCATCGAGGCCACGAAGCTGAAGAAGCACGCTTTCGTGGAGAAACCGATGGCGACGGTGCTCGAGCACGCCAACACCGCGGTCAAGCTCGTGCGGGAGAACCAGACCATCGTCCAGGTCGGGACCCAGCGGCGAAGCGATCCCCGGCATCATGCCGGGGCCAAGCTGGTCCAATCCGGAATTCTGGGGAGGGTGACGGAGGTGGAGACCGCTTGGCACGACGCGTCCCCCCGCTGGGCACGCGACTTCAACGACATCCGGCACGAGGACGTGGACTGGGAGCAGTATTTGATGTTTCTCCCCAAGGAGCCCTGGAATCCGGCACGTTTCCGGCGATGGCACCTCTACAAGGACTTCACGGTGGGCACGCCGGGCCTGCTGGGGGCGCACTTGATCGATGTCGGTCTCTGGTTCATGGACGACCCCCTGCCGCGCTCGGCGGTGGCCCACGGCGGCGTCTACGTGTGGAAAGACGGACGCGAGCATGCGGACACGATCGAATGCGTTTTGGAGTACCCGAAGGGCTTTCTTCTCAAGTACGCAACCCGCCTCGGTAACAACAACCCTGTGCCGGAGGCGATCTTCTTCGGAACCAAGGGGACATTCGACACGGAGAGCTGGACGGCGCGGGGGACAGGCGGGGGCAAGGAGGCGCTGGCCCAGTCCGTGACCGTTCCGAAGCCGGCGACACCTGTCGCGGCCGCACCCGCCGGGGCGGGCACGCAACGGGGGGCGGCGGAGGATGCGGGCATCGCACAACCAGACCCCCGCATCGCGGGAGAGGGCCATGTCCGTAACTGGCTGGAGTGCCTTCGCTCGCGCAAGACGCCCAACGCCCCGATCGAGGTTGGGTACGCGCACTCGGTGGCCAGCATCATGTGCTTCAAGGCCTGGGAGAGCGGCCGGCGCCAAGTCTATGACCCTGCGAGCCAGCAGATCCGGCCCGCCTGAGACTCGATTACTCGCTTCCTTGCCTCCCCCCGTGCTCGCCGAGGGCTTTCCGGCCCCCGGAAAGGTGGGGAGCGGTCGTTTCTGGGGACCGGACCCGGGGACCGCTCCACTGACGGGCTGTCCGACTATCGGCCGGATCCGGACACTCTCGTGTCACCTCGGGGGCGGATCAGGGTGCCCCTGCCCACAACCCACTGGAAGGGAACGAGCGGACTCCGTGGCATGGGGACTGCTATAGGACAGGTAGGCACCGGCGCGGCGCCTGTCATCTTCGGCCTGGAGGGAGGCCGGAAGTCAGGCGCCCGCGCCGGGGGCCTGCGTCCCCACCCTGCTACCCCCTGAAGGGAACTGGCGTCTAACGAAGACGCGCGCCGATCCAGATCGTCCGGTGGACGGCGGTCAAGAACGTAGCCAGGGTCATGAGGGCCAGCATCCACACCACCACCGTCCCCGGGGGCAGTCGGAACCAGGTGGTGAGGGTGGGGTCGAGGAAGCAGACGAGGCACGTGAGCACGAGTCGCTCTCCCCGCTGCATCAGGCCCCCGGTGCAGAGGACCCCCAGGACCTCGCCCCGAGCCCGGGCGTAGCTGACGATCAGCGAACCGCCCATGGCGGCCGCGGCCAGGAAGGGCCCCCAAGCGCTTCCCCGAAGGTAGATCACGAACCCGAGGAAGGCGAACACCTCCACGAAGCGGTCGAATGTGCTGTCGACGAAGTCACCAAAGTCTGAGGCCACGCCGGTCAGGCGAGCGATGCGCCCGTCCAGGATATCCGCCACCCCCCCCAGGGCGATGGCCAAGCCCCCCAGCTCGAGGCGGCCGAGGGCGATAGCCACGCCGCTGGCCGCTCCCAGGGCCAGACCCAAGTAGTTGTAGAAGTCCGGGGTGAGGCCCAAGCGCAGAGAGAGGGTGGTGAGCGGGGTTAGGGCCCACATGAACCAGTGGAGGAGGAAGTCGCCCGCCCCCAGGAAGAGCTGCCCTCCCTTGCCCTGCTGGTCAGCGTCGGTCCGGGGCCCGCGCAGGGCATAGACGCCCATCGAGACAACTCCCAGGGCGAGGGTCGCGAGGAAGGCGAGAAAGGCGGTCGACACCGGGCTCGGTTTAAGCGGCCTTCACGAGGAAGGGGTCCTCAGCGCGACCGTCGCGAGAAGGGCCGCCACCAGTCGGTCCCCCCGGCGAAAGCCAGACCAAGAATGCCGATAGGCACGACCTGCAGGAGATGGTAGACGACGGCAAAAGCCAGGGCGTTCTCCTTTGGCACGCCAAACTCCACCAAGGCCAAGGTCGCGCTGATCTCGAGGGTGCCAATGTTCCCGGGCGGGGCGAGCGGAAAGGCCAGGGCCAGGTTCACCGCCACCAGTACCAGGAAGATCGCGGAGAGGGGCAGATCCAGCCCCACCGCCTTCATGGAGAGGGCGGTCACGTTCACCTCGAGGGTCCAGGCCACCAAGGAGACACCGAAGGAGGCGGCCAGGGCCTTCGGCTCTCGGCTGGCCAGGAGCCCGTGTCGCACCTTGGCCATGAACGCAGTGACCCGGGCCACGGCGTGACGGCGCGGGGAGCCGGCGGTCTCCGGGGCGCCTTCGCCCCGCGGCTGCAGGGCGAGGACCAGGATCGTGCCCAGGATGAAGAGGGCGAGGGCGAAGGCCCCGCCGGGCCGGATCCACAGCGGGACTCCGACGAAGAAGGGGAGCAGAGCCAGGCCGAGGAGCAACCCGGCGGCGTTAACCAGCTGGTCGAGGACGATGGACCCAATGATGGACGTCCGCGGCAAGCCGGTGTCGAGCCCGAGCCAATGGGCGCGGACCAGTTCGCCCGCTCGGGCCGGCATCACCGTGGAGACGGCGAAACCCACCACCATGGCCTTGAAGGCGTGGTAGATGTTGGCAACCTTGGACATGGGACGCACGAGGGCCAACCAGCGGGCAGAGGCGGCGAGGACGAAAACGAGGTTGACGGTGGCCGCCAGGATGATCCAGCCCACCTGAGCCGAGGCCACGGCTCGGGCCACTTGGCGCCAGTCCACGTCGTAGAAGGTCCAGGCGGCGGCGGCCAGGAGGACGCTCAGGCCGACCCCCCGCAGCACCCAGCGCCGGCGTCGCCCCTCCGCGGGGGCACTGCTGGAACCCGCGGGGAGCGGCGTTGGTAACATCGAGTCGGGTGCATCCATGGTGGCTAGCGCGTAGGCCAGGCTCTCGGCCTCCGGCTCCTCTACCTCGGTAGGAGTGAGGGACAACGCGCGGCCCTGTTCCGAGGACTCGTAGGCACGCGAGATCAGGCGCGTTACGTATACCGCTTCGTCTAGAGCCTCGGTACCCGTGTCGCTCCGGCGCACGCGGTCGGTGAAGTCGACGAGCAGCGGCGCGTACCACTCCGAATGTGAGGAGTTCTGGCTCATGCCCCCCGCGAAGGCGATCTCCTCGCGGGTCTCGGCGTGAATGCTCACCCGCTCATCGTCGCCCGTGATTTCGCCCCCCTCGCCCACGAAGCGGTAGTGGATTTCCCGGCGCCGCGCGGCCCAGGTCAGGCTCACCTGGGCCAGGCCCTCTCCGAAATCCAGGGTCACAAAGGCGGTGTCCTCCACCTCGTAGCCGTGGTGGAGAAGCGTCCGCACCGTAGCCTGGACGGTATCGGGTTCCCCCAGCACGGCGCGCAGCTGGTAGAAGATGTGGGCCCCGTGGTCCACGAGTATTCCGCCCCCGGCTAGGCTGCGGTCGGTGCGCCACTGAGGCTCCCAGTTCGGGTTCCCCGGGTTGGCGCCCATACGGTGGACCTCGTACTCGGCCAGGTAGACGCGACCAATGCGGGGCAGCAGGGCCTTCACCGCCTGCCACTGTGGGGAGTAATGGTATTGATGGCAGGGCTGGAAGACGACACCCGCTTCGCGCACCGCCCGCGCTATCCGGTCCGCGTCCTCGGGGGAGGAGGCCAGGGGCTTCTCGCAGACCAGATGGAGGCCACGGCGGCTCGATTCCTCCACCAAGAGCCGGTGGGTGAAGGGGGGGGTGCAGATGTCGCAGAAGTCGAGGGACTCCCGCTGGAGCAGGTCTTCCGCCCTCTCGTAGGTGCGCGCACGGGGGAAGAAGGCGCGGGCGTCCTCCCGGTTGCACGCGGAGAGGTCGGCCACGGCCACGATTTCGACCTCGTCGCCGAGGGCGCCGCTCGCCCATTGAGGCGCATGTCCGCGGAGCGCGATGTTCCCGGCCCCGAGTAGGGCTCCGCGCAGTTTCAACGCCACCCCCCGTCGCGGGAGGCCCAGGCGAACACCTCTTCGATGATTCCGAGGGCGGTCTCCGCCGAGGCCCGGTCCATGGAGAGCGCGGGGTTCACCCGGAAATGCGGGTTGTAGACCATGCTGATGAGCCCCCGCCGCAGGCATTCTTGGAAGAGCCGTGCGCAGAACTTCTTGTCCAGGGGTTCCTTCGTTTGGCGGTCCCGGACCAGCTCCAGTCCGATGAGCAAGCCCTTGCCCTGTACGTGGCCGATGAACTCGTGTCGCTGCTGCATCTCCCGGAACTTGCCGAGCATCCAATCGCCAAGGCGGGCGGCATTCTCTACCAGCCCCTCTTCCTCGATCACGGTCACGGAGGCGAGAGCGGCCGCCCCCGCCATGGGATTGGCCCCGTAGCTGGAGCTGGAGCCGGAAGGGTTGCCCCAGGGCGCGGCCTTGGTGATCTCGTCCGTGGAGGCGAGGCCGGAGACGGGGAACCCCGCCCCCAGTCCCTTGCCCATGGTGATCACGTCGGGGGTGGTGTCGGTGTGCTCACATCCGAACCAGCGGCCCGTGCGCCCGAAGCCAGTGATCATCTCATCGCTGATCAGAAGGGCGTGGTTCTCGCGGGCGATCTCCTGGATGATGGGCATGAACTCCGGAGGCGGGACGACGTTGCCGGCGGTGCCTTGAATGGGCTCGATCAGAACGGCGGCGAGGGCGCCGGTGGTGGAGTTCTTCACCACCTTGCGCGCGAACTGCGCGCATTCGATCCCACACGACGGGTATTTGAGGCCGAGCGGGCAGCGGTAGCAGTCGGCATAAGGCGTGAGGTAGGTGCCCGGGAGCGAGGGCCCGAGGCCGTTCTTGGTCCCGTCACCGATGAGGGACATGGTTCCCGCGGTCTTGCCGTGGAAGCCGCCCCAGAAGGACAGGAACTCATACTTCTTGGTGTGCGACTTGGCCAGCCGCAGCGCGGCCTCGACGGCTTCCGTTCCCCCCGAATACAGCTGGATCCGGGTGAGGCCCTTAGGGGTATGAGACGCGATCTTGGCCAAGGCCTTGGCCCGGCGGGCTGTCGTGAAGGACCCGACCGTCACCTCGTCTATCTGCTCCTTGAGGATCTGGCGGTAGCGCGGATGGGCGTGGCCGAGGGCGTTCACGCAGATGCCCGCGGCCAGGTCCAGGTAGCGGTTTCCGTCCACGTCTTCGACGAGGGAGCCTTCGGCACGCGCTACGGCAATCCCGGAGAGCGTGGCGATGGACTGGACGCCGGGAGCCAAGTTTTTCGACTCCGCGGCGACAAGGTCGCGGCTCTTGGGACCGGGAATCTCGGTAACGATGCGAGGCTCTTGAGAGATGGTGGCTTCGGCAGCTTTCGGCAATCTATCCCTAACCTCCGGCCCCACTGGGCCCGGACAAACTATGAATTATACACTACCCCGGACGCAAGCCCTCTCTTCCGACCCTCGCTCCTGGCCGGGGAGGATCGCACCCGGGCCCGGATCTTCCTGTGCCACCTGGGTTTGGTCTGCCCCCCTCGAGTCGGTGTCATCGACGAGCCTCTGATGATTCCCGCGCCGCGTCCGCCAAAACTCGGGGCGCATTCCCTACGCTTCACGTGCTTGTGCCACCGGTCCAGCGCCCGCCAAGTGTGGACGAGTCCGCGTGGGAAGGTACTACGAACGCACGCCGAGCCAGGTCCCAAATTGCCCCGGCGAGCTGGTGCTCGGCCAGAGCTGCCGGGGTTCGGGGGTGGTCGGGCGATCCCACGAGTGCATACGGGAATCGGGAGGGCCGCCCGTATGCCAAGGCCGCTCTGCGAGTATCTCCTCGAATTCAGCACCTCGGGAGCGCCCTGGTCGTTCCCACCCAGAGTAGCCTGGAACGCCTCCTCGGGGAGCAGAGCCCGGGCCGTGATACTCTGGCCACTGAGCATGCGCGGGAGGGAGTGCGGGAGCAAGCGCCCCGGCGCGGGCACGGAGCGGCCTCCGAGTTGACGCGGCGGAACGCGGTCTTGGGGGGCCTGTTGGTCCTCGTCTTGGCCGCCGGGCTCACCCTCTGGCTGCGCGACACCTCTCCCCCCCCTCCCCACGCGTCCACGCCTCCGTCCGGGGAGGAGCTGCCGCTCATCGATCTCGCCCGCCTTCAGGCCGACCGCCCGGCGCCGCGCGTGCGCCGGCGCGACCTCTTCGAGTTCGGTGCGCCCCCCACACCCCCCCCGACTCCCCGCCCGGTGGCCCCGCCCACTCCGGAGACGCTGGGCCCCTCCTCGCCCACCGCGCCGCCCTCTCCGCGCCTCCCGCCCTTGAGCCTCCGCTACATCGGCTCCCTCGAGAACGCGCGGGGGCTGAGAGTCGCAGTCCTCCTCACGGATCGCAACGAGGTCCTGACCGGCCAGGCGGGGGAGGTCCTGGCCAACCGCTACCGGATCGCCCGGATCGGCTTCGAGTCCGTGGACCTCGAGGAGGTGGGCACGGGCCAAGTGCGCCGGCTGCCCTTGCGGGGGAACTGACCTCGGTATTTGAAGCCTAGATCTCGATCGTCCCTTCCAGATAGGGGACGACCCTCCCCGCGATCTTTACGCGGTCACCCCGGTCCTCGCAAAGCAGCTCACCTCCCCGCGGTGAGACCTGCAGAGCATGAAGCCGCGGCTTGCCCAGGCGCCGGGCCCAATAGGGCACCAGAGTGCAGTGAGCCGAGCCCGTTACCGGATCCTCGGGGACGCCCTGACGAGGGGCGAAGAAGCGCGAGACGAAGTCGACCTCCTGGCCGGGGGCCGTCGCGATCACCCCGAAGTACTCGAGCTCGGCCAGCTGGTCCTGGTTGGGCCGGAGGGCACGGACCTCCTCCTCCCCATCGAATACCGCCATGACGTCCCGCGCCTTCCACACCTCGCGCGGCTTGCGGCCGAGGGCCATAACCACGGCCTCGGGAGCGGGAAGGGACTGGGGGGGCCGGGCCGGAAAATCGAGGGCCAGGAGGTCCTCGTCCCGGGTCACCATGAGGGGCCCGCTCTTGGATTGGAACGAGACGGCCGTCGACCCAGGCTCGAGGGAGGTCATGACAACGTGGGCCGAAGCCAGGGTGGCGTGCCCGCAGAGATCCACTTCGGTGGCGGGGGTGAGCCACCGGATCTCGTACTGACCGCCCCCTCCCACCAGAAACGCGGTCTCCGAGAGGTTGTTCTCCGCCGCGATGGCCTGCAGAGTGTGAGTGTCTAGCCAATGTTCCAGGGGCACGACCGCCGCGGGATTGCCGGCAAAGACCCGACTGGTGAAAGTGTCAAGATGGTACAAGGCGAGCTTCATTTCTCTATTGTGCCCCCGCTCACGATGCTTTCGCCCATGTTCAATTCCAAGAAGAGCGCTCCTTCGATGGGGTTCGGCCGGTAGGGCGCGATCCGCCGAAAGCCCAGGCTCTGGTACAGGCCGATGGCTCCCTTCATCGACGGCACGGTGTCGAGCCGCATGCGGGCATAGCCGATCCTTCTCGCCTCCGCGATGATCGCGAGGGCCAGGCGCCGGCCGATGCCGGAGCCGCGGGCCTGGGGGCGCACGTAGAGACGCTTCATCTCCGAGGTCTGGCCGTCGAGCCGGCGCAGAGCCACGCAGCCCTCCGCCCCCCCCTCGCCCACGGCGAGAAGCAAGCAGCCGGTGGGCGGAGCGTACTCCCCTGGTAGGTCGCGGAGTTCCCGCTCGAAGTCCTGGAAGGCAAGGTCAAACCCCACGGTCGCGGCATACTCCGTGAACAGAGTGCGCACCTCCAGCAGTCGGTCGCCCCCGTGCGCGGACAGGATCATGCCCCAGTATCTCACCGCCGGATCGGGGGGTCGTAGATAATACGTGCGTCATGAACCAACCCCCGCTCAAGGAAGCCGGCGATGCCTTCGCCCGCTTCGTGCAACTCATCGCCCGCCTGCGGGCCCCCGGGGGCTGCCCCTGGGACCGGGAACAGACCCACGAGAGTCTGAAACCCATGACTCTGGAGGAGGCTTACGAGGTGGTGGAGGCCATCGACCACCGCGACGACCAGGAGCTGGCGGGCGAGCTCGGAGACCTCCTGCTCCAGGTGGTGTTCCACGCCCAACTCGCCACCGAAGGAGCTCGTTTCACGATCGCAGATGTCATCGAACGGGTTTTCGAGAAGATGGTCCGCCGCCACCCCCACGTCTTCGCCGACCATCCCGCGGCCACCCCGGGTGAGGTCCTCCGCAACTGGGAAGCCATCAAGGAGGAGGAGCGCGCGGGCAAAGGCAAGGGCAGCGACGCTTCGATGCTGGATAGCGTTTCCCGAGGCTTGCCCGCGACGATGGAGGCCTTCCAGATGACGACCAAGGTCTCCCGGGTGGGCTTTGATTGGCCAGACGCCACCTCTGTCCTCTCTAAGCTGGAGGAGGAAGTGGGGGAACTGAAGGAGGCGGTCGCCGCGGGGGAGGACCCGGCCGCGGTGGGAGAGGAGATCGGGGACCTGCTGTTCGTGATCGTGAACCTCTCCCGCCGCCTGGGGGTGGACCCGGAGAGCGCCCTCAAGGCCGGCAACCGGAAGTTCCGTCGCCGTTTTCGGTATGTGGAGGAGCAGCTGCGCGCGCGGGGCAAGAGACCCGCGGATTCCAGCCTTGAGGAGATGGACGGCCTTTGGAACGAAGCCAAAGGGCTGGAGGAAAAGCGAGCGGGCGACCACAGCGGGGCGAGGCCCCGCGGGGCAGATTAGGAGGTCGAGCTCCTCGGCGTGGCTAGCCTCGCGTCGTCCACGCCCGAATCCGCTCCTCCAGGCGCTGCCGGAGATCGGCGGGCAGCTTCGGCGGGTCACACTCCCGACAGAGACGGGCCAGATCCGCGAGGTCCCGATCGAGCTCGGAGCAGGGCGAGCAGTCCTTGAGGTGGGACCGGATCTCCTCGCACAGGTTCGGGGGCAGAGCGCCCTCCGCGAATTCGGTCAGCCGGCGCAGCAATTCGTCACAGCTCATGTCCGCCCCCGCCGGAAATGCTCACCAAGAAGGGACCGCAGCTTCAGGCGCGCCCGATGCAAGTGGACACGCACGGTGCCCGGCGGCATCCCCAGGATCGCCGCCACCTCCTCCGTCGGCCTCCCTTCCGCCTCCTTGAGCTCGAAGATCGCCCGCTGCGCGGGGGTGAGCGCGCCCAGGGCCTTTTCCAAGGCGACGCGGGTCTCTTTCCCTAGCAGGAGCGCGTCCGGCGGGCGGGCCCAGGAGGGCGCGCGGCCCATGTCCCCACCCTGGGGCGGCCGCGCCTCCGGATCATCCTCCGGCAGGGGGCCCTCGCGACCGCGCCTGCGAAGCAGGTCGATAGCCTTCGTAAAGACGATCCGGTGGAGCCAGGTGGCCAGGCTCGACTCACCACGAAAGCCGCTCTCCCGTTCGAGAGCCGTGGCAAAGGCCTCCTGAACGGCGTCCGCGGCCAGGTCAGGGTCGCGGGTGACGCGTAGGGCAAGGGCGTACAAGCGGTCGCCTTCCTCGAGCAGTGCCTTGGACAGGGCCTCCCGCCGAGAGGTCTCGGGAGCGGCCCCGCCCGGATCCATCAGCCGCGGACCGGCGCGGCGGCGAGCTGGCGGTCGAGGAGAGGGACCAGCTCCGATCGCGGCAGCGCCCCCACTCGTTGATCCACCACTTTCCCCTCCCGGAAGACGAGGAGGGTGGGAATCGATCGGATGTCGTAACGGGCCGCCAGCTCTTCGTTATCGTCCACGTTCACCTTCGCAACCTTGACCCGGCCCGCATACTCCACGGCCAGGGCGTCGATGGTGGGAGCGATCATCCGGCAGGGGGGGCACCAGATGGCCCAGAAGTCCACCAGCACTGGCTCCTTGGACCCGAGGACTTCCGCCTCCCAGTTCTCGCTCGTTAGCACGCACACATTTTCGCTCACCTTCAATACTCCAAGGGGAGCCCGAAAGCTCATGCCTTCGGCGGACTTCCCCCTACTTGGACGGGGACGGCCGCCCGTCGTTACAGTCTCCCGAGTCCGTCTGCGTCCCCCGGGCCTCGGCCCCGCCCGGAACGGGGCGCCGCCGAGCCCGCCTCCCCCACCCCATAGGCTGAGGGTCCGTCCTCCCCTGTCGGCCGTGCCCGAGTTCACCTTTGGAGGCTCTCCACTTCGCGGAGAGCCCCCTCCCGACCGGCCGCCCGTCCATTCGCCGGCGTCCCAGGACTCTTGACGCAGGGTAAGATCGTGCGGGAGGTAGCCATGGCGAAAGAGTTCACGACCGACATCAAGACCTTGCGCGAGCGGGCTCGAAAGCACATCGAGAACGGGGCGGTGACCGAGGGGTACAAGGCCGACCGCCAAACCGTCATCCATGTCCTCAACGAGTCCCTAGCCACCGAGATCGTCTGCGTGCTCCGCTACAAGCGCCACTACTTCATGGCGGTAGGGATCCATGCCCAGGCTGTCGCCGCGGAATTCCTGGAGCACGCGAACGAGGAGCAGGGCCACGCCGACCAGATCGCCGAGCGTATCACCCAGCTGGGGGGCGCGCCCAACTTCAACCCGGAAGGGATGCTCACCCGCAGCCACTCCGAATACAAGGAGGGAGAAACGCTGGTGGACATGATCAAGGAGGACCTCGTCGCGGAGCGGATCGCCATCGACTCCTACGCGGAAATCGTGCGGTACCTGGGCAACGACGACGTCACCTCCCGACGGATGATGGAGGGAATCCTAGCCATGGAGGAGCAGCACGCCGACGACCTGGCCAAGCTCCTCGTTACCCTCGACCCCACCAAGCAGGGCTGACCCTCAACCGCCGCACGGCGTCAGACTCCGGCGGGTTGCGCTACTCGACGTCCGTCGCCAGGCGATTCGCGAGGATCGGCGCCAGCGGCGGAAATCCAAGTCCAGGGAACAGCGCGATTCTTAGCCCGGGGTCCTGCTTCATAGCCCCTGCGCCTCTCCTTCGGACTCGCGTGGATGGGCCGCGAAGTCGGTGCGGATTGGCCATCCCGCTCCGTGCCGGGGGGCGGCACTAGGCCAAGCGTCGGAGCCTGCCGCTATACTCTGGCTCGTGGCCCGTTGGATCCAAGACCCCCGTCAACTCTCTGCGCTAGTCTCCTCGCTCGGGGAGTGCCGCGCGCTGGCCCTCGACACGGAGTCGGACAGCCTCCACCACCACTTCGAGAAGGTGTGCCTTATCCAGCTCGCCACCGACAAGGGGGAAGCGTGCCTCATCGACCCCCTGGCCTTGCCCCAACTCGCGCCCCTGGGGGCCATCCTGGCCGACCCCGCCGTCGTGAAGGTCCTCCATGGTGCCGACTATGACGTGACCACCCTCAAGCGCGACTTCTCCTTTTCCTTTGCCTCCCTATTCGACACCATGATCGCGGCGCGCTTTCTGGGCCTCCCCGAGATCGGCCTCCAAGCCCTCGCCCGGAAAGAGCTGGGCGTGGCCCTGTCCAAGGAGAGTCAGAAAGACGATTGGTCGCGACGGCCGCTCACCCCCCAGCAGGAGGCTTACGCCCTGGCCGACGTCCAGCACCTCTTGATCCTGCGCGAGCGGTTGGCGGAGCGTCTGCGCGGCCTCGGCCGCCTGGACTGGGTGGACGAGGAGTGCTCGGCGGTGGCGGCGCTGCCCCCCGCGCGCCGGGGCCCGGAGCCAGAGGGCTACCTCAGGATCAAGGGGGCACGACGTCTGCCTCCCCGGGGGTTGGCCGTGCTCCGCGAGCTCGTGGCCTGGCGTGAGGGGAGGGCCGCGTCCACCGACATCCCCGCCTTCAAGATCTTGGGCAACGAGACGCTGCTCTCCCTCGCGGAAAGGGTCCCGCACACGCCCGCCGAGCTCGGCGAGGTGCGGGGGGTTCTCCCGCGCCTGCGGGATCAGGCGGGCGCCCTGCTCGCGGCGGTCGGCCGGGCCCTTGAGCTCCCGGAGGGGGAACTTGTCGTCCTGCCTCCCACCCGGCGCCCGCTGGTCCCCGACGAGGTCCGACGGCGGGTGGAGCGCCTCAAGGCCTGGCGGGCCCGCGAGGCGGTGCGCGCGCAGCTCGATGTCTCGGTCATCCTGCCCCAGCGACTCATCGACCGCCTGGCGGAGGCCGCCCCTCGCGAGACCGCCGACCTCGAGGTGGTGGCGGGGTTGCGGCGCTGGCGGATCCTGGCCTACGGGGCGGAGCTGGTGAGCGCCCTCCGGGCCTGAGGGCGCGTCCAACGCGCGGGCGCCCAAGCGTTTATCATAGGCACCCGTCGGGAACGCTCTCGGGAGGATGCCTGCTGACCACCATCGGCAAGTTTGAGATCCTGGCCGAACTGGGCCAGGGTGCCATGGGCAAGGTTTACCGCGCCCGTGATCCCGTGCTCGACCGTTTCGTGGCCCTAAAGACGGTGGCCCCGGGGCTGCTCGCCAACCAGGACACCCTCGCCCGCTTCCAGCGTGAGGCCCGGGCCGCGGCCAAGCTCCAGCACCCGAACGTGGTCACCATCTTCGAGCTGGGAGAGACGGGCTCCACGGTGTACATCGCGATGGAACTGCTGGAGGGCATGGACTTGTCCCAGGTCATGGTCCCCCCGGACCGCTTCTCCCTGGAGCAGAAGATCCGCATGATGGTGGACGTCTGTCGCGGACTGGACTATGCCCACAAGCAAGGGGTCATCCATCGCGACGTGAAGCCGGCCAACATCCGGGTGGGGGGGGACGGCACGGTGAAGATCCTGGACTTCGGGATCGCCCGCCTGGTGGACTCCACCATGACCCAGACCGGCCTCGTCCTCGGCACCCCGAGCTACATCGCGCCCGAGGTGCTCCAGGGCGGCCGGGTGGACCACCGCACGGACATGTGGGCGGTGGGCGTGATCCTCTACGAGATGCTCGCGGGCCGACGGCCATACGAGTCGAAGACGATCACGGGCCTCGTCTACCAGATAGTCCACGCTCCCCTCCCCCCCATAGACGCCAAGGGCTTGCCCGAGGCCCTCCTGGGCGCGGTGACGAAGGCGCTGGCGCGGGACCCGGGGGCAAGGTTCCGGGACATGGCCGAGATGGGTCGCGCACTCCAGTCCGCGATAGGGCTCTCGGGTCCGGTCGAGCCCGACCTCGACCCCGCGGTCCGGCAGCGTGCCTACGAAGTGAACTACGAGGATGCCCGACGGCGGTTGGCGGAGAACGACCTGACGGGGGCGCTGGCGGCGGCGCGGCGCGCCCAGTCGCTCGATCCCACCCGCACCGCGATCGTGGCCCTGATCGAGGCCATCGAGGGCCTCCTCCTCTCCGGGGAGACGATGTCTCACGCCCCACCCGACCGCGACGCCGCGGCTACGCGCCTCTCGGACGGGACCCTCCTGGCGGGAGCGGCGCCCCTCGCCCCGGCCTACCCCGCCGAGCCCCTCGCCGAGAAGCCGCCGCCCACCGCCGCCCTCTCCGAGCTGCGGCTGCGGGGGGCCGCGGTCTTCCGTGAGCTCGCCACATTCGGCGAGCCACCGGCCACCCAAGCCGTGGCCCTCTCCCCGGTCAAGGACGTGCTCGCGATCTCGGGCTCGGACGGGGCGATTCGCCTATGGGACCTTTATTCGCGCACGAAGGCGCTCACGCTGCGCACCGAGATGCACCGTCGCAACGGCCATGACGCCCTCGCCCTCTCCTTGGCCTGGTCTCCCGACGGCGCCCTTCTGGCCTCGGGCCATGTGGACGGGGGCGTCCACGTTTGGGATATGGAACGGGGTGAGGAGGTCCCGGTGAAGCTGCGCCATGACGCGCTGGTGGGGGCCCTGGCCTTTTCCCCTGATGGCTCCACCTTGGCCACGGGCTGCATGGATTCGAGCCTGCGCCTTTGGGACGTGGGCGCCGCCCTCGCCGGTGAGGCCCGGCGCGAGTTGCTGCGCCAGCCCGCGGGCGTGACCGCCCTCGCCTACGCGGGGGGTGGCGAGTGGCTGGTGACCGGCCACGTCAACCGCATCCTGCGGATGCTGGATGCGACCACGGGCCGGCTCCTGGCCACCCTGCGCGGGCCCGAAGCCCTGGTGAGCCTGCTCTGCCTATCCCCCGACGGCCACCACCTGGCGGTGGCCAGCCACGACCGCTCGATCCGGCTCTTCGACCTCGCGACCCGGGAACAGGTGGCGGTCGTGGCCGGCCACCGCAAGCCGGCCACCTCCCTCTCCTTCTTCGCGGACGGGACTCACCTCGCCACCGTGGCCCAGGACAACAGCGTCCAACTCTGGGACCTGGAGGCCCACGCCCCTCTGGCCGCGCTCTGGGGGCCGGCGGAGGAGAGCTTCACGGGTGTGACTCTCTTCGGAGGCGGTCACCACATCGCGGTAGCCCTCGGCGACGGCCGCATCCGCGTTTGGGGCCCCACGGCCTGAGCGGCTTTCTGCCCCCTTACAGGGGCGCCTTGGCCTCCAGGGGAGCGGGTGGTGGTGAGGGTGGCCAGGGCGGCACGCCTCTCCAGTACGATCACCCGCAGGCCGGGGCGGGAGGCGAGGAGGGCGGTGGCCGCGCCCACGATTCCTCGCTCACGATCACGATGTCAGCCGGGAAGTCGACGGCCGAGGGCGGGCGATACGGGCGCCCACGCGGCTATTCTGTCTTCCCCCCGCGCCGGAAGACCAAGGATCGGATCTCGCCCTCTCTCTTCCAGAGGCCCATGCGGTGAAAGGCGAAGTCGTACTTCACGGGATCCTCGGGGTCCAGGCGTCGGAGCCGGCGGGTGATGTCCGCGGCCATGGCCCAACCCGGTGACTTGTAGCGGGTGAGGCGCACGCGGCGGGCAATCGCGTAGACGTGCGCATCCAGGGGGATGACGAGGACCGAGGGCTCCAACGTTCGCCACACCCCGAGGTCCACGCCTCCGCGGCGCACCATCCAGCGCAGGTAAAGGTTCAAGCGCTTGCAGGCGCTGCCATCCTCCGGGGAGGGGAAGAAAAACCGCACCCCGGCCCGAGCCGGCAGCCCGCGCCCGCGGTAGAGGCCGCCGTGGTCAAGGGCAAGGGCCCGGGCCGAGAAGGAGGCCAGGGCGGGACCCACGTCGGGGTGGGCGGCATAGCCCTCCGCGAAGAAGGCCTCCACCGACCCGTGCGACTCGATCATCTGGCGGGCGAAGAAGAGCAGGCAGGCCACGTCCCGCCCGTCGTTGAAGCGGTGGCGAAAGCCGGAGAGCCGTCGCGCGGAGGCGAGCGGGTCAAGGTGGCGTACGGCTTCCGCGGGCCGGGGGCCCAGCAGGGCGAGGACGGCGGCAATGCTCTTCTTGATCTGGGCTACGTTTCCATAGGCCAGGGAGGAGGCCAGGAGCCCGACCACCTCTTGGTCCGCCGGGGTCTTCTGCGCACGCACAAACTGCAAGGGATCGGGATCCACGAAGCGCGGGTCGTATTGTAGGTAGAGGGCTTCGAGTCGCCGGCGCAGGTCGGCCTCCCGCATGAACTCAATTCTAGGCTCCCGCCGAGGGTCACCACCACCCGAAGCCGCCGCTCTTCCGCCGCGGGGAACGGCTCCTTGCGCACCTCCCTCCCCCCGCATACCATCGCCTCCATGACGCAGTCACGCCAGTTCCACGACGGTCGTGCGGACGGCCTCATCCCCTTGGAGAGCTTGGACCTTGATCAGGTCACGTCGTTCGCGTCCCTGCTGCGCGGCATGTCCAGGACCGCCTTCAGCGGCCGCGCGCTGGGCGAAGCTTTGGACGTGACCCTGGCCATGGTCCGAGACCCCGAGTGCAAAGTGGTGCTGACCCTCTCCGGGGCCATGACCATCGCCAAGATGGGCAAAGTCATCGCCAAGATGATCGACACGGGGATGGTACAGGCGGTGGTCTCCACCGGCGCCCTCATGGCCCACGGCCTTTCCGAGGCCGTGGGCATGGTCCACTACCGTCACGACCCCCGCCTGAGCGACGAAGAGTTGTTCGACAAGGGCTACAACCGGGTCTACGACACCCTGGAGATGGAGGCCAATCTCAACTACGTGGAGGAGTTTTCGTCCCGGGCCCTGGAGGGCGTGCCCCCGGAACGGGAGCTGTCGAGCGAGGTCGTGTGCCGCGCTCTGGGGCGCGTCCTGGCCGCGGAGCCGGAGGGCACGGGCGTCTTGCGCAGCGCTTACTTGAAGCAGGTGCCGGTGTACGTTCCCGCTTTCACCGACTCGGAGCTCGGCCTCGACCTCTCCACCTGGGCCATGAAGCAAGCCCAGGCCCGCGGGGTAAAGGACCCCCTGGCTCTGCTCTCCCACACCCCGCGCTACAACCCCTACCTGGACCTCAATAGCTTTGCCCGCTTCGCGTTGGACGCGAAGCGGCTTGGTATTTTCACCATCGGGGGCGGGGTGCCCCGCAACTGGGCCCAGGAAGTGGGCCCCTACATCGACATCACCAACCACCGGTTGGGCCTCGATCTGAAGCCGCCCCGCTATCAGTATGGAGTGCGCATCTGCCCGGAGCCCGCGCACTGGGGCGGGCTCTCCGGTTGCACGTATTCGGAGGGCGTGTCCTGGGGGAAGTTCGTGCCCTTGTCGGAGGGGGGACGCTTCGCCGAGGTCTACGCGGACGCCACCACCGTCTGGCCGTTGCTGATCAAAGGCGTGCTCGAGGAGCTGGACGCGCGCTGATCCCTAAACCGCGCCACGCCCGGAAGCGGCCAGGGGCGCTCCTCACGGAGCGCCCCTGCCCTTGCCCTCACTTCTGCTTGGCGATGATCTGGTCCTTGATCTTGTCGTAAGTGGCCTGGGGAATGATCTTCTTGTCCACCAGCTCGTTCTTGCCCCGGTAGGGACGCCCCTCGACGATCTTCTTCGAGTAGGCCTCGCCGATCCCGGGTAGCGTCTGCAGGTCCTTGGCGCTGGCGGAGTTGATGTCCATCAGCTCCTTCTTGTCCGCCGCCTTCTTCTCGGTCGCCGCCGACTTGTCCGTCTTCGGATTGTCGGCCCGTACGGGAATGGCGGCCAGGGAGACCACGGCCAGAGCCGCCAGGAGCGGCAGGAGCCTCTTCAGAATTCGCATAGCGATCATCTCCTCGTCTAAGGAAAAACAGCCGGAGTCTAGGTCCACCATACCCTTCCTCCGCTCAGCCGTCCAGCCCGCGCCTTGCGGCTCCGCGGGGGCCCCCATAGAATGCCCGCGACCATGGCCAGCCAATACGACGCCATCGTGGTGGGCGGAGGGCACAACGGCCTCGTGAACGCGGCCTACCTGGCGCGGGCGGGCAAGAAGGTGCTGGTGCTCGAACGCCGGCACCTCCTGGGGGGGGCGGCGGTGACGGAGGAGGTATTCCCGGGGTTTCACTTCTCGGTCTGCTCCTACGTGGTCTCCCTGCTGCGGCCCGAGATCATCCGTGAACTGGACCTGCCCCGCCACGGCCTGGAGATCCTTCCCCTGGACGGCACCTTCACCCCCATGCCCGATGGCGACTACCTCTGGCGCATGGGCGACCACGCGCGTACTCGGCGCGAGATATACCGCCATTCTCCATTGGACGCGGAAGCCTACGATGAGTACGCGAAGGCCATGGTAGACATGGCCCGCTTCGTGAAGCCGATCCTGTCCATGGTCCCGCCCGATCCTCTCTCCTTTGACTTGGCCGGGCTGGGGCGCCTCTGGCGGCTGGGCCAGCGCTTCCGAGGGCTCTCCCGCGGGGACCAGCACAACCTGGTCCAGCTCATGACCATGAGTGCAGCCGACCTCTTGGACCAGTGGTTCGAGACGGACGTGCTGAAGGCCACCATGTCCGCGAGCGGAATCATCGGGACGTTTCTGGGGGTACGCTCGCCGGGCACCGCCTACGTGCTCCTCCACCACTACATGGGAGAGATCGACGGCGCCTTCCGCTCCTGGGGCTTCTCCCGGGGGGGCACGGGGGCTATCAGCCAGGCCATCGCGGGGGCGGCCCGTGAGGCGGGAGCGGAGATCCGCACCGAGGCTTCGGTGGTCCGGATCAAGGTAACGGGCGGGCGGGCGGTGGGGGTGGTCCTTGAGGGGGGAGAGGAGATCGCAGCCCGCGCCGTGATCTCGAGCGCGGACCCCCACGTGACCTTCGTCAAGCTCTGCGAGCCGGGCGTCTTGGACGCCGAGTTCCTGGAAGAGGTGCGGCGCTACAAGTTTCGGGGCTCGTCGGGCAAAGTCAACCTGGCCCTGGACGGCCTCCCGGACTTCAAGAGCCTGCCCGGGCGGGGGCCCCATTTGCGGGGCGCCATCTCGATCTCGCCCAGTGTCGAGTACATGGAGCGGGCCTACGACGACGCCAAGTACGGCGCCTTCTCACGGCGGCCCTACATCGACGTCGTGATCCCTTCCCTGACCGATCCTTCCGTGGCTCCCCCCGGCAAGCACGTGCTCTCCTGCTTCGTGCAATACGCCCCCTACAAGCTGAGGGAAGGGACCTGGGACCAGCAGCGAGACGCCTTCGGGGACACCGTGATCGAGACCCTGGCCGAGCACGCCCCCAACTTGAAGAAGCTGATTCTGCACCGGCAAGTGCTCACCCCCCTGGACTTGGAGCGGGAGTGGAGCCTTACGGAGGGGAACATCTTCCAGGGCGAGCTGTCCTTGGAGCAGCTGTTCTTCCTGCGGCCGGTGGCAGGCTGGGCGCGCTACCGGACGCCAGTGCGCAACCTCTATATGTGCGGGTCGGCGACGCACCCCGGGGGCGGGATCATGGGCGCGCCAGGGCGGATCGCCGCCTTGGAGATCCTGAAGGACTGGAGGCGCGGGAAGGTGGCATGAGGGCGGACGTCATCGTGGTGGGGGGCGGGCCTAATGGACTGACCGCGGCCGCCCTCCTGGCTAAGGGCGGCCTGAAGCCCCTCGTGCTCGAGCGCCGCCACCTGGTGGGGGGCGCTGCCGTCACCGAGGAGTTCCACCCCGGTTTCCGGGCCTCCACCGTGGCCCACACCCTCGGCCCCTTCCGTGGCTCCCTCCTCGCGGAGCTGGGGCTCTTCCCGCAGGGGCTCACGCTCATCGAGCCGGAGCCACGCCTGTTCGCGCCCCGGCCGGACGGACGCGGCCTTCTCCTGTGGGGCGATCCCGAGAAGACCGCAGCCGAGATCGGCCGCTTCTCGACCGCCGATGCCAGGAGCTATCCTGAGTTCCACCGTTCCCTGGGTCGGATCTCCGCCCTCCTCGCACGGCTGCTCACCATGACCCCGCCCGACCTCGACTCCCCCCGGCCGCGCGACCTCTGGCCGCTGCTGGGCCTGGGCCTCGGCTTCCGGCGGCTCGGGCGCAAGGATGCGCACCGGCTGCTGCGCTGGGGCCCCATGGCGGTTGCGGACTTCGTGCAGGAATGGTTCGGCAACGAGCTTCTGCGCGCCGTGGTCGCCGCGCGGGGTCTTAAGGGCATGTTCGCCGGGCCCTGGTCCGCGGGCACCACGGCCAACCTGCTGCTGCAGGCAGCGGCAGGGGCCGGCAACGGCGCCGGCGACACCGTGCTCGTCAAGGGCGGGCTGGGGGCGCTCACAGGGGCCGTGGCCGCGGCCGCGCGGGGCTTCGGGGCCGAGATCCGCACGGGTGCGGAGGTGGAACGCATCATTACGAAGCAGGGGCGAGTGAGCGGCGTGCTCCTGGCGGGGGGGGAGGAGATCCCAGCCCCCACGGTGGTGTCGGGGCTCGACCCCCAGAGCACCTTCCTGAGATTGGTGGACCCTGCCCTCCTCGACCCCGACGACCTCCGTCGCATCCGTAACTATCGCCAGGGGGGCATGGCCTCCAAGGTTAACCTGGCCCTTGCCCGCCTCCCCGCCTTCGGGCTCGATGCCGGGGAGGCGCCCGCGCTCCTGCGGGGGCGGCTCCACATCGGACCCGAGCTCGACGCTCTCGAGCGAGCCTTCGACGACGCCAAGCACGGCGGCATCTCGCAGCGTCCTTACCTGGACGTCACCATCCCCTCCCTGGTCGACCCCGACCTGGCCCCGCCCGGAAACCACGTCATGTCCGTCTACGCGCAATACACCCCCCGCAAGCTGAGAGCGGGAGACTGGAAACAGCGCACCCCGGAGGTGCTGGAGGCGGTGCTCGCCACCCTCGAGGACTATTCGCCCGGTCTCCGCGGCCTCGTCGTCGGCCACCAGGTACTGACTCCTCTGGACCTAGAGGAGACCTACGGCATCACGGGGGGCCATCCCTTTCACGGGGAGCCTTCCCTCGACCAGCTCTTTCTGGCCCGGCCGCTTCTGGGCTGGGCCCGCTATCGCGGGCCGGTTGAGGGCCTCTACATGTGCGGCGCGGGCACGCACCCCGGGGGCGGCGTCACCGGTGGCCCGGGAGCCAATGCCGCGCGCGAGATCCTGCGCGATCTCCGCTGATCACCGAGGGCGAGGGCAGCCTCTCTGAAGGCCGGCAACTACGAGCTACGGTCCCTCTCTAGGAGTTGGAGGACGATAGCACCCCCAAGCCTCAGCCTCGGCGATTCCCGTCCATGGCGACCGCCGTCCTACTCGCTCAGGTCGATCGCATCGACCTTGTCAGGATAGAAGGCGATCATCTCCTTTAGGGCGGACATCTCGTCGTACGGCTGCTCGTAGCTCCATACGGCGTTTTCTGGTCCATTCACGAAGGAAAAATAAGACGCATCGCCTTTGAACGGGCAGTGCGTGGAATGTGTTGTGCGCGTGAGCCGCTGCATCTTCACGTCCTTGCGGGGCAAGTAGTAGACAGGAGGATAGCGGCTCTCCTGGAGCGCGATCGCGTCGCGGGTATCGGCGATGACTTCGCCCTTGAACGTTACCCGTACGCGCACGCCCGCGGGCTTCGTGGTAACGCGGTGGTCGGGGTGCTCTTTGAAACCCGGGGCTGGGTTAGGGAGCGACTCTTTCATCGAATCCTCCGCACGTGGCGGGAAAGCCCCCTAACCGCGCAGGAGCCCCCCACCACCTGGACGGCAACCATCGAAGTGAACGGCCCGGCTGCAGGCGGCACGCCAGAACGACGCTTGCCTTCACCTTCCCGGTATTATCGTCGCTTAGATCACCGGGCCAAAGGGAACCGAGCCGGCTGGGCCGAGGGAGCGACCCAACCACGGAATGTTCGGCCTCCCGATCCATTATTGGACCCCGTACCGGCCGGCCCCCGAGCGTTGACAGCCGAGCCCCTGCCCTCTAAGATCATCGTTTGTTCGCCAGCCTCCGTGCCGGAGTGGTGGAATTGGCAGACACGCACGTTTGAGGGGCGTGTGGGGAAACCCGTGCGGGTTCGAGTCCCGCCTCCGGCACCACTGCTTCAGGCCTCGGCCAGCGCGCTGAACGCCAGCAGGACAAGGGGCAGGGCTACGGCCTCGGCGGAGACGCCCCGCGACAGGAAGAGGCCGAGCCCTACGGCCAGGCCCGCGAGGGCCAGCGGCGACGGCTCTCCCCGGGACGCCAGCAGCAGGGCCCCCATCGCCAGCACCGCCGCCAGCGGGGCCAGGGCAAAGACGGCGAGGGCGAGGGTACCGTCGGGCGCGCCCCAGTAAAGGAAGAGGTTGGCCAGGCCCAGGCCCGGGCCCACTCCCCCTTCCGCCCACATCGCGGCCGCAAACGCCCCCGCGTCGGGCAGGACCGTAGGCAGGACCAGGACCAGATAGCCCGCCACGACCCCTCCGAGGGCGCGCGGCCAGAGAACCCGGCCCCCGCGGGCCAGCGGCGCGAGCAGGAAGGGCACCCCCAGCCAGGCTCGGTGGTCGAGGGCGCCGGCCGCACCCGCCACGGCTCCGGCCAGGAAAGCCCGGCCACCAGTCGCCAGGGCCAGACTCCCGAGAAGCGCCACCAGGGGCAGGGCGGCGGGCGATCCGAACACCGTGCCGAGGGCGAGAGGAGGGGCCAGACCGGCCAGGGCCAGAGCGAGCGGGCGCTCCGCGGGTCTGCCCAGGCCGGCCGCGAGCGCCATGAGAAGGCCGAGAGCCAATAGCGTGATGATGCGCGGGTCGCGGGTCCCGGCGACGAGGGCGGCCAGCGTGGTGGAGCCGGGGGGGAGAACGGGGTCCTCGGGGACGAGGGCACCGGGCGGATCCATTCGGAAGCTGGTCGTCCAGGCCTCGCGGCCGGCCCCCGACCCCGCAGGGGGTGCGTCCGCGAACGGGCTCCGGCCGTGGGTGAGGCGCTGAGCGTCGGACGCTACTCGGACCACCCAGTCGTCCTGGGCGCGCGGCGTGCCCGTCCACCGGCCAACCGAGATGACGACCAGGGTCGGTACCACGACCACCGACACCACGGCCAGAACCACCAGCCCCGCCCGCAGGCGGGCGGAGGCTCCGAGGGCAAAGAGCAGGAGGTAAACCAGGGCCAGGCCGGCGGCGGTCGCGCTCAGCAAGAGCCCCAAAGGATCGGCGGTGAGATGGATACCCGCGCGGGGGGCGAGGATCGCACAGAGACCCTTGAGCCTCAGGGGAAGGCCTCCGGCCACCGCGTCCTCCCAAGTCGTGCGAAAGACCGCGTGCTCCGCCATCTCGACGGCAAGGGCCAAGAGGAGGAGGGGAACGGCCGCCACGTCCGCCTCCCGGCGAAGGACGAGGAACGCCAGGGGCAATAACACCGCCACCGGAATCAGGTAGTTCGGATGCACGACCCGGGAGAAATAGAGCGAGGCCAGGAGTGCCCCGCTGCCCGTGATGAGGGCGGTGGCGGCTCCGCCCCTGCGCAGCTGCACGTGCAGCAGGAGGAGGCCCCAGGGGACGAGCAAGAGGTAGAACAGGCTGAACGGAAAGTAGTCGCGCAGGCTGGCCACGCGGCCGAAATAGATGAGGAAGTTGGCGAAGCCGAACCCCGGCGTCCCCCCGAGCGGATAGTTGTCACCTCCGGGCAGGCCGACGTTGTAGACGAAGATGTCACGGTAGAAGGCCCGGAGGTCGAGCGCGGCCACGGGCGCCACCACGGCCACGAAGACGAGGGTGGCGACGGCGGCCGGACGTGCCATCCGAAGGAGCGCGGAGCGGCTCCCCAGACCACGCCAGTCTCGGGCCCCGGAGAGGTGGACGAGCAAGAACGGGGCGAAGGGCCAGGCCAGCTGCTTGGTCGCGCAGGCGAAGCCCAGGGCGAGGGCGCAAAGAAGCGGTCGATCCGCGCGCGCGAGGCGGACGGCGCCCAGGATCAGAGCTACGAAAATGATGTCGTTGGCCCCGAAGATTTGGTGCCAGTACGCGAGGGGGTTCAGGGCGACGAGGGCAGCGGCGGCGAGCCGCGCCGACGCTCCCTCCGCGTAGCCCACCGCCAGCCACACCGCCAGCCCGTAGGCGAGCAGGGTCACGAGGCGGGGGTCGAAGAACCCGAAGAGCGCCCGGCCGGCCAGATAGAAAGGCATCATCACGAGGTGCGTGCCGGGCAGATACGCGTGATGGTGCAGGATGGGATTCCCCCCGAAGGCCTCCCAGAAGCGGGAGACCCTCGCCTCCTTGCCCAAGATCGAGTCCGAGTAGTCCGCGCCGTAGGGACTCTGGCCGGCCAGGATCTTGTCGAGGGCGAGGGGAATCTGGACCACGCCCCCGTCCTGGCCGTAGGGTCGGTCCATCCACCGGCCCATGGCCACGAAGGCGAGGCTCGGACCCACGACCAGAGCCGCGCTGGCCGCGGCGATCACTGCCGCCCGCAGCCGCGGTCGCGCTCCGAAGGTGGCCAGGGCGAGGTACACGAGGGCGAGACCGGTGGCCACCGCGCCCAGGACCAGGGCTATGGGGTCGCGGTCGAGACCGGACCCCGGGCGGGGAAGCCAGGGGGCGATCCACTCCGGCAACGCCGCCAGATGCGGGTCGTGGAGCAGCCGCCAGGCCAGAACGCGTGGGGGATCGTGCAGGAGCAGATCCCGCGCGATCAGGAGGAGAAGCGCGGGGACGATGGCGGCATCAAGGCTCGGGAGGCGGGGCTTCGCCGGGGCCTGGGCCTCTGCTTCCAGCCTACTTCCCGCTCACGGGGGTGACCGTGACCCGCGCCCCGCATGAACAGACAAGGCTTCTCACCGCCCACTCGATCTTCAGCAAGCGGCCACAGGCGGAGCAGGCGATGTATGTCCCCGCCCCGTAAGTGCCGCGGGGTGTGCGGCGGGACGGAGGCGCGGACTCTCTCATCAAGACCCCCTTGCCGCCGGGTCACGCGCGGGATATCGACGACATCAGCTTACGCCCGCCTTCCGGGAGCGGTCAAGGGGTCCGTTTGCGTGGTCAGGAGCCTGACCCCCTTCCGGGTCCGGGCAGGGTCCGGGTCAGAGCGCACGCAGACGCCCACTTCGGAAATAGATCGAGAGCACGAGGGCGACGAGCACGGCGCAGAACGCACCAAGGACGACGGGGGCGCCCAAGGGCCTGACCAGGGCCCCCGCGGCCAAGCTGCCGAGCGGCATCCCGCCCCGAAAAGCGAGCCCGTAGATGCTCAGCACGCGCCCGCGGAAGACATCGGGGGCGTTCTCTTGGACGAGGGAGTTGAGGGTAGAGAAAGCCGTGACGAGGCTGGCCCCCGAGATCAGGAGCAGGATCATGGCCGGTAGCTGTTGGTGGGAGAACAAGGCGCCGATGGTGGCCAAGCCGTAGACCACGAAAGCGAGAAGCAGAGCCCGACCGCGGCCCTCCACCTTTCCGCGCTGCGCGGTGGCGATCGCGCCCGCGATGGCCCCCACGCCAAAGCTGGCGAGGAGCAAGCTGTAGCCGGCGACTCCCGTGCCGAGAACGTTGCCCGCCACCACGGGCAGGTAGGTGATCAAGGGGAATGAGAGGAAGCTGCCCGCCGCTCCCAGGAGGGCCAGCACGGACAGGAGGGGGCTGTCGAGGACGTGGCGGATGCCCGCCTTCAGGCTCTCGGCCAGGCTCTCCTTGGGAACGGACGCAGGGGCGGGCAGCTCGATACGCAGGAGGGCCACGATCACGGCTAGGAAGGAGAGCGCGTTGGCGGCGAAGCAGGCCCCGGTGCCCGCCCGGGCCAGAAGCAAGCCCGCGATCACCGGCCCAATCGCCCGCGACAAGTTGAACTGGAGAGAGTTCAGGGCCACCGCGTTGGGGATCTTCTCCGCCGGCACCAGGCTCGTGAGCACCGCCTGGTAGGTGGGGGCCGACTGCGACTGGGCGAGGCCGGTGAGAAACGCGATGAGGAGGATGGCGCCGATTCCGAGGGCGCCCGTCCAGTAGAGCAGGCCCAGGACCAACGCCATCGCCATCTGGAACGTCTGGGAGGCGAGGAGGATCCGTCGGCGGTCCACCCGGTCCGCCACCGCGCCCCCCAAGAGCATGAAGGTGAGGAGCGGCAGGTCGGAGGCGAAGGCCCGCAGGCCCAGGTAGAAGGGGTCGCCCAGGCGCGTGAAGATCAGCCAGGACAGGGCAACGTCTTGGGTCCAGGTCCCGATGCTGGACAGGAACGCCCCCGTCCACAGAAGCCGGAAACTTCGGAAGGCGAACGCGGAGAGGAAGCCGGGAAGCTTCCCCGCCGAACTCACCGGAGGCCCCAGGCCTCGAGTGCGGCGATGGCTCCCCGGTCATTCACCTCGATGCGCAGAGGGGTCACCGCCACAAAGCCTTCGCGGATGGCCCCGACGTCTGTCTGGGGGTCGGGGTCCACGGGCTCTGCCCAGAGGTTCCAGTAGTAGACCTCGTGGCGAGGGCTCTCTCGCCGCTCGTACCGGTCGACACCCGCCTTCAGGCTATGGGGCACGACCTTGATGCCCCGGATGGGCACGGCGGGCACGTTGACGGAGAGGAAGGTGCCGGGGGGAAGGCCCCGCTTGAGGACCTCGGACGCGATGCGCGCGACGACCGCCGCCCCCGGAGCGTAGTCCATCCGCGTCGAGCTGACCAGGCTGGCGGCAACGGCGGGAATTCCGTCGAAGGCTGCCTCCCGGGCCGCGCCCAGGGTGCCCGAGATGTAGATGGTGAGCCCGGCGTTGTCCCCGCGGTTGATTCCGGAGACTACGAGATCCGGTCTCTGCGGGAGGAGAGAAGTCAGGGCTAAACGCACGCAGGTGGCGGGCCGGGCCGCGATTCGGTACCAGGGCCCCTGCCCTCCTTCCCCTCGGACCAGAGGCTCGATCACGTTCACCATGATCGGCTCGACATAGGTGATGCCGTGGCCGACCCCGCTCTGGTTTTCGGCGGGAGCGGCCACCGTCACCTCGCCCACCCGGGCCAGCTCCGCGTAGGCGGCCAGGAGACCGGGGGCCTCGATGCCATCATCGTTGGAGAGGAGGATGCGCGGCCGCCGATCCGCGGCTTCGGCAGCCGTCACGAGCAGAAGCAACCCGATCACGACCGCCTGTCGCCGCATCTCCACCTCCTATACTGTGGCCATGCCCTTCCCCTGCCCCGCCTGCGCAGCCCCCGTCCTGCGCTCCCCCCCGCGCTGGGCCCAGCGCTGCCAGGCCTGCGGAGCGATGCTCCGTGCGCGACCGGTAGATGGGGACGGACCCCACCCCGCTTACCAGGTGGAAGTGGCGGGTCGTCCCGAGACCCGCCGCCGGGTCGAGATCCCCTGGGACGAGGCCCAGGGCCGCCGGCTGGCCACGTGGCTTCTCTGGTCCTCCCTGCTCACCTTGGGCCTCGTCCTGGTGCTGTACGTCCTCGCCCGCTTTGTACCCTAACCCTGTTTCCGGCCGGGCTTCTTGGCCGCGGCCGCGATGGTCGCCTTCTTCTTCGCTTTCCTGGCCTTCTCCCGGCGCTTCCTTCGGCGACGGATCTCCCTCATTCTTTCGATCATTCGATCTCCTTGCTCTCGGCGCCGGGCTCGCCCCCGGAGGCCTTCTGGGTCTCCGCAATCCGTTTGCGGATGATGCGTAGGTAAGCGCGGGGGACCTTCTGGATGAAGACCATCAGCTCCCCCAGCTCCGCTTTCACGTTTCCGGCCGCGCCCTGGTCTCCGTAGATCAGGTTGACCACCCGCCCTTTGACCACCACCGGAAAGAGGGCGATGTTGGTGCCCGGGCGCTTGGCCAAGGTCTTCAGGAAGCTCTGGTTCTCCTCCTCCAAGCCAAGCCGCCCGATGAAAACCGTCTTCGCCCCCGTCACGGTACGGAACACGGAGGGTTTCTCGAGCGGGATGCGCAGGCTGGTGGCCAGGCTCCGGTCCATCCCCTCTCCCGTTCCATTCCAGCCCAAGACCCAAGGCTCCCGCACGATGAAGAAGATCACGCGTCGGAAGAAACGCGCGCACAAAGCAATGAGGGCCTCCACGACTTCGTCGCGGGTGGTGGCGGCATCGATCTGGGCGGCCGCGGTGGCCAGGTCCGGGAGCTCCCGGGCGGGGGGCGACGGCGGGTGGTGGGTGTCGGTGTAGCGCCAGCGCTCGTCCACGCCGTAGTGGTCGCGTAGGAGCTGAATCATCCGGAACTCAGGAACGACCAGGGGCTTGACGATGTAGCCCAGGGAGTAGCCTACTTGGGCCACCGCGGTGTGATCGCTGGGGTCGACCATGAGCAGGAAGAGCGTCTTGCCCCGAATCCGGTAGGGGAAGACCTTGTGACGTGCGGCCAAGGCCTTGGGCACCAGGGCCACCGCCTCCTCCTCTCGGTCCGCGAGACCCACGCCGGGGGCGGGCACTCCGTGGGCCCGGGAGAGGCCCTCCTGCAGACGTTGCTCGGTTATGAAGCCCAACTCGTGAAGGTTGGTGCCCAGGCGACCCCCGTAGAGAACCTGGTGTTGGACGGCCTCTTGCAGCTGTCGTTCCGTCACGATCCCGCGGTCACGCAGGATCCGGGCAAGGATGGACAGGTAACCCTCCGCAGAACTCGTTATTCTAGACCGGTTTCTTTGCCGCTTCGCTCGCGGTGGGCTATGATCCGAGTCGTCTTCTCCCGCGCCGAACACCCTGGATCATGAAGAAGAAAATCCTGATCGTGGACGACGAGGACGATATCCGCCATTTTCTGGAGCTCGTGCTGCGACAAAGCGGCTACGAAGTGTATGCGGCGGGGGGGGGCGAGGAGTGCCTGGCCCGGGCCGGCCAGTTGCGCCCGGACCTGATCCTGCTCGACATCATGATGCCCGTCATAGATGGCTGGGAGGTGCTGCGCCAGCTCAAGGGGCGGGCCGACACCGCTCCCCTCCCCGTGGCCATCCTCTCCGCGCGCACCGAAGCCAAGGACCGGGCGCGCGGGATGGGGGCGGGGGCGGTGGACTACATCGGCAAGCCCTTTGCCCTCCACGAGCTCTTGAAGAGGATCGAGACCATCTTCAAGTCGGTGGGCGACGGGGCCAAGGTCGGCGGAGATGCCTAGGTCGATCGTGGAGCCCTTCCCCCCCTACCAGGACCGCCTCCCGGAGCTGCAGAAAGAGCTCACGGAGCGGGGCAGCCTGGGCTTGCTGGTCCTAGACGCCTCTGCCCTCGCCGCCATCGAGGACCAGTACGGCACCGAGGCCTACGAGGAGGTGCGTCAGCGGGTCTTCAAGATCCTCGAAGAGCAACGGGGCAAGGACTATCGGGACGGCGATATTCTGACCACCGACCGGCCTAGGGGGCTGCGCTTCCTGTTCTTTCTGGAGCGCAAGCGACGCCGGGACGTGCCTTTTTCCATCTCCGACCTGAAGGCCGCCCGCGGCCGGTTGCTCGCCTCCCTCCTTCCCAACCTGTCCCGGGCCTCCTTTCCGTACTTCAAGACCCCCCCCCGCCTGGAGGTCGGCTGCGGAATCGCCGTCCACAACCCCCTGCTGCACCCGGACCGCGTCGTGCGGCGTGCTCTCCGGGAGGCGCTCGACCTCGCCGCCCACGAGCGGAAGAGCAGCAGCCTCCAGGTGCTGGAGCGCCTGCACGACATCATCCTGCGCGAACGGGTGGTGACGGCCTACCAGCCGATCCTCAGGATCAAGGAGGGCACCGTGCTGGGCTTCGAGGCCCTCTCCCGCGGGCCCCGGGGGACGGGCCTCGAGACCGCGGACGCCCTCTTCGCGGCCGCCACCTCCCATTGCCTGCTGGTGGAGCTGGACCGCCTTTGCCGGCGGTGCGCCCTCCTCGCCTCGGGCCGGATACCCTCCAGCGCTAAGATCTTTATCAACACCCTCCCCGCCACCATGCGCGACCCGCAGTTCCGGGGAAAGCCCCTGATCGACTTCCTGGACAAGGCCCAGGTCGCACCGAACCGGATCGTCATCGAGATCACGGAGAAGCTGGTCATCGAGAACTACGCCCTGTTCCGCGAGACCATGGCTTACTTCACGGATCTCGGCATGTCGTTTGCGGTCGACGACGTGGGGGCGGGGTACTCCGGCCTGGAGTCCATCGCCAAGCTCAAGCCGACCTATCTCAAGATCGACACCGCGCTCGTGCGGGAGGTGCACGTGAGCGTGGTCAACCGCGCGATGTGCAAGGCCATCATCTCCTTAGGCAACAGCGTCGGGGCCACCGTCATTGCAGAGGGCATCCAATCTGAGGAAGAAACACAGGCCCTGAAGGCCATGGGGGTGGACTACGGGCAGGGATACTACCTGGCCCGACCGGACCCCGGCAACGAATGAAAGAGGATTCCTCCCTTCCGATCGGGGGCCTCGCCCGCGGCGACCCCCAAGGCGGGAGTCGCGCTCCCCGGTGATCCCCGCTGAGCCTGTGCCTCCCCGGCGTCGCGGGGGCCCGGTCAGGGTGGAGGGGGGAGCGGCGTGGGGAGGGGCGGGCGATTTGTCGGGCCCGAGCGCGGGAGGAAATGAGCGGTGTTCAAGATCGCGGTCGACGAGAAGACCTACCTGCAGCTCCTCGAGGAGCACCACGCGGAGGAGCTCTTCGCCCGCGTTGAGGAGAACCGGCGTTACCTAAGGACCTGGCTCCCCTGGCTCGATCGCAACTCGACCGTCGAACACACGCGGGCTTTCATCCGGGCGAGCCTCGAGCAGTTTGCGAGCCGCAACGGTTTTTCCTGCGGGCTGTGGCACGAGGGAGCCCTCGCCGGGGCGGTCGGGCTTCACGCCGTCGACTGGGCGAACCGGAAGAGCGGGATCGGCTACTGGGTCGGGGAGTCCTACCAGGGACGCGGCCTTATCAGCCGGGCCTGCTCCCGCCTCTTGGATCACCTCTTCGGCGAGCTCGGACTGAACTGCGTGGAGATCGCGTGTGCCCCCGGGAACCGGAGGAGCTGTGCCATCCCCGAGAGGCTGGGCTTCACGCGGGAAGGCGTGCTCCGGAAGCGGGAGTGGCTCTACGACCACTTCGAGGACCACGTCGTCTACAGCATGCTGGCCGAGGAGTGGCCGGCGCGGCGCACCCCCTCTAAGGACTAAACTCCGCCCGCCACCGGATCCGGGCCCGCCGCGGTCAGGAACCAGCACCGCGCTCGCCCGAACCGCACTTCGTCCCCATGCCGCAGCTGGCGCTCCCTCACCACTTCCCCGTTGACCCGCGTAAGGTTGGTCGATCCCAGGTCCAGGACGAAGAAACCCGCCCCGCGGCGCTCCACGCGCGCGTGCGCGCGCGAGACCAGCGGCTCGTCGACGCAAATGTCCGCCGTCTCGTCGCGGCCCACGAGCATGACGTCGGCCTCGAGGGGAAAGTCGACCCGGGACCCGTCGCGCCGCTCCCAGACCAACCGGGGCGCGCTCAAGGCCCGGTGAGCCCGCCCCGGCGCGCGGCCAGCGATGCCACCCCCGGCCCGTCATTGTTGATGAGGGTCGCCTCCTTGAAGGCGGCGGCCGCGCGGTAGGCCTCCAGGGCCTGGGGCTTGTAGTTGAGCCGCTCCAAGGCCACCCCGAGGTAGTAGAGGGCCGTTCCCTGGGAGAGGCCGGGACGCTGCGGCAGCTCCGCCTTGGCCTTGGACAAGTACTCGTGGGCGGCGGCAAAGTCCTGGAAATGCATGGCGCAAAGGCCCAGGTTGAGCCGCGCGAATGCGGCCTCCTCCGTCCCCGGGTAACCTTCCACCACCTGCCGCAGGTCCATCATTACTTTGTTGTACAGAAGGTTGGGATCGAAGAGGGGGATCTCCTGGGCGGTCTGGTCCAGGGTCAGGTCCGCGGTGTGCGTGCCGCCCGCTCCCCTCAGTTGGAGCGAGAGTTTCTCTTTTGGCTTCTTCTGCTCCAGCAGGGCCAGAAGGTCGGCCGTACGCTTCACAGGCTTGCCCTCCGCCGCGTAGACCACCTCCCCCACCTGCACGCCCGCCCGGGCGGCCGGGCCCCCGGGCACGACGCGCAGGATGGGCACGCCCTCGTGCAAGAGCGTGTCGACGGTGATGGCGCCGCTCCAGGGGCGGTAACTGGTGATCCTCTGGTCGACCTTGGCGATGACCCGCGCATAGGAGGCCGACTCCGCAAAGGTGACGTCCAGGGCCTCGGCCTGCGTGTTACCCGCAGCCAAGAAGTGCAGGACGGCGGTACGCTGGAGCCTCTCCTCCGGCAACTCCGCCACCAGAAAGCCCTGGACCTCCAGGGTCGTGGCCAGCCTCTCCGTCACCTTGCGCACGAGGTCAGGGTCGGTACCCCCCGTCACCAGGGCGCGGGGGGTGATCTTCTCCTGCTCGAGGATGCGGTCCACGATCTCGCGGGGGGCGGGAATGAAGTTGAGGGTGGTGATCTTGCCCAAGTTCTCGCGGATCTTCTCGTCGGCGTCGACCAGGTTCCGCTCGCCGGCGGAGCTGTCGGCCACCACGCCCAGAAAGGCGAGGGTGGGGCGGATCGGGCAGTCCAGGCTGACCGCCTCATCCTTGCCGAGCACGATCTCCTTGACGAACTTCCCGGAGGCGTGCTTGACCTCGATCCGGCGCCGACCCGAGCAGACGCCCTCCAGCTCCGCCGGGGTCACGCCCTTGGCCTCGCCGTCCAGGAAGATCTTGGCCCCCGGGGGGTCCGAGGTCAGGCGCAGCGAGGCCAGCGACTCCTCCATGCGCACGGGTTCCGCGTCGTAGTCCTGGGCCAAGGGCGTGTCGAGGGTGCGGCGCACCGTCTCGTGGCAGCGCTTCCGAAGCTCGATGCTGTGGTTTCCCAAGGAGAGGTTGCCAACCTCGACGCGGGCGGAGGCCCGCGCGGGGTCCAGGCCCTTGGTCCGGGTCGTTTCTATAAGGTCGGGGGCGAGGGTACCCGCAGTGGTGGCGCGGAGTTCCCCGTCCACCCAGATCTCCACCCCCGCGGGCTCGGTGATGAAGTAGGTGCTGGCTAGGGTTCGGGTCAGCTCGACCTGCAGGGCCTCGGTGGCCCGGGGCCCGATGCCCAGGGTGCGGGTCTCCGTCCGGTAGCCCTCCTTGGCGATTTCCACCGTGTAGTCTCCGGCCAGTACCTCCAGGGGGAAGAAGTCTGTGAGGCCCAGCTCGAGCATGCTCTCGCCGCCCCCCGTCAGCCTTACCTTGGCCCCCGCCGGCTTGGAGGAGACGGCCAAGTAGCCCACCAGCCCCTTCTTCACGGAGGCGAACAGGTCCGCGATCTTGGGCGAGACCTTCTCCCGGCTCAGTGTGTAGGAGGGGTTGATTTGGATGAGGAGTCGGAAGTTCTCGGAGGCTTTCTCCTGCAGGCCGATGTTGAAGTAAGCACGGCCCCGGTACTCGTAGGCCTGGATCAGGATATCCCGGCCCCGGGCGGACAGCGGTCCCTGCCGCCGCAGCCCCTCTAGACGGCCGATGACCTCGTCGAAGAGCACGATGGAGCGGCTCTGCTGGGGCCCGTCGAACTCCACGATGGCCCGCGCCAGCTGGTCCTGAGCGGACTGGATCTCCCTCTGCGTGGCCTCGGGACCGGGGGGGGCAGCCCCGGTCTGGGCCAGCCCCGCCCGGCTGAGGGCGATAAGGGCGAGCGCGATCGCTCCCGGATGTCCGCGTCCCCTCCGTCGCCTCATGGTCTCACCTCGAAAACCGCTGCTTTTAGCGGTAGCGCAGGACCTTCTCCGCCCGCTCGTCCCAGACGAGGACGGCGCCCGTGGGATCCAGGGTTAGGGCCCGCGGCTTCTTAAGTTCCGGCCCCGTGAGGCCGGCCAAGAGCTGGCCCGAGGGGGAAAAGATCTGGACCGCCCCTTCCTCGTCCGCCACGTAGGTGTTCCGGAAAGGATCCACCGCCACGTCCACGGGCCGGCGGAGGCCTGCGGGACCCACCGTGCGCAGGAGCCGGCCGGTCTCGTCGAAGACGCGGATCGTCTTTTCCTCGCGGTCGAGAAGGACGATGCCCCCCTCCCCGTCCACGAACATCCGCGAGACCACGCGCTCTTTCGCGTCCTTCTCTGGGAAGAGGCCCTGGTATTCGAACTTGCCGTTATAACGGTAGACCCTCTTCCGCTTCTCGTCCGAAACGAGAACGCTGCCCCCGGGGGTGATGGTGGCGGCCAGGATCCTGTCGAGCGCCTCCGGAATCCCCGGCTTGTCGGAGGGGATGGCGTAGGACTTCAGGTCTTTGGGCCCGATGCGCACGGCCAGTCGAGCGGCCACGACGATCTCTCCGCGCGGAGAGAGGGAGAGGCTGCGCAGGTCCTCTCCGGGGAGGCCAGGGCCCGCCTTGCCTCCGGGGTCGATGGGCACGGCGGTTTTTGTCTTGTCGGACGCAATCCAGAGGGTGCCCGTGGGCGTCATGAGGACGGCCCGCACGTCCTTCAGGAGGTCGCCCGAGCCCACCGCGTAGCCGGCGTCCACCGTGAACGCGGGCTTGGCGAAGCCGTAGAGGCGATAGAGAGCGGTGATGCGCTCCAGCGCCCGGGGCGCCCACTCGCTCTCGGGAAAACGATTACGGACCTGCTGGAACTCCTCCATGGCCGAGAGGGCATCGCCCTTCAGGGCCAGGCAGTGTCCGACCTGGAACTGGGCCGCGGCCGCGGCCTCGCTGCTCGGGTATTCGAGGGAGACCCGGCGGCTCACGTCGACCGCCTCCGACAGCCGACCCGCCTTGCGGTGAACGAGTCCCGAGGCGTAGAGGGCGCGCGAGACCCACTCCGTGCTCCGAGGGTAGAGGTTCTGCACGCGCGTGAACTGGGCGAGGGCGTCGTCCAGCTCCGCGGCGCTAGCGGCGCGGCTCATGGTCAGGTGCCCGAGCCAGTAGTAGGCACCAGGGGCGGCGTCGCTCTGGGGAAACTGCTTTGCGACCTGGTCGAATGAGGTGCGCGCCTTGTCGGGGTCTCCTTCCACCTCTAATCGATAGCGGCCGATCTCCAGCAGGGCCTGGCCCACGGCCTCGGCGCGGGGGAAGCTGTTGACGATGATGTTGAAGTTGTCCAGGGCCTGCTTGAGCTTGCCCTGGGCCCAGTAGGCCCGGCCGTCCTCCAGCAGACGCCGCGCCTGCTGGTCCGGAGATTCTTGGGGGTGGGCGGGGGCCGGAATTGCCACCAGGGCGACGGCCAGGATCCAGCGCCGGGACAAAGCCTATTCCTTTCGGCCGGTGACGAAAGCGGCCCCGCCAGGGACGACCTCGGCGGTCTCCTGCCTCTTCGTCCCGTCCGCCCACCGGAAAGAGACGGCGTGGACCCCCGCCGCCGCCGCCTTGTCCAGGATGGGGGGGTAGTCCACGAAGGCACCGTCGATGAAGACCTGACAATTGTCGGGGTTGGCGCGGATGCTGATCTTGCCGAGGCCCGGCGCCTCCACCACCGCCTGACCGCCCGCTCCCACCGTCACCGCGACGTCGGTTCGAAGGAAATAAGGACTCGAGACCAGGGTCAGGACCTGCCGGCCCGCGGGCAGCGAGACCCGCGGCGCCACCTGCTCGCGCGCCAGCGGCTTCCCCCGCCAGAGGACGTCCAGGGGGTAGGTCGAGGCCACCGTGACCGTGCCCAGGGGGCCCACGGGCTCCAGCTTCGTCCGCACGTCCGTGGGCACCTGGCCCGGGATGAGACGCACCTCCTGCGGCGCGTAGCCGTCGAGGACGATGTTGAGGCGGTGCTCCAGGCTGGGATCGAAGGGCACATCGATGGGCGTGGTTCCCGCGAGCCTTTGGCCGTCCAGGGCCACAAAGGCGCCCGGGGGATCGCTCATCACGGGCAGGGCGACCGAGGCCGCGGCCAGGGCGACAGAGACGGCCTCCCCCGCGGGCAGCGGCAGCTTCACGGTGCGGACCTCGTCCTTGTGACCCTCCTTGCGGAAGGTCAGGACCAATCGCGGGGGAAGGGGCGGCGAGAGCACCAGCTCCCCGTTGGTCTGCACCCCCGTCTCCTTCCCATCCAGGAGCACCGCGGCCCCCACCGGCTGGGAACGCACGGGGATGTGGACGGCGGCCGACGGCGAACGGCTAGCCACCAAGGCCAAGACCACGGCCGCCGTGACCGCCACCCCCAAGAGGGCTCCCCACAAGAGCCCCCGCCCCTTCCCCCCCGGGGGGGGGACCTCGGCGGGTTGGACGGTGGTGGGGGGGAGCAGAGTCTCGGGCGCGCGGCGAGTAGCCGGCGCGTGAAAGGTGGTATCCAGCTCCGGGAAATCGTCGGGCTCGGGGGCGGGGGGGTGCGCGCGACGCTGGAGGTCACGGTTGGCCGTGCGCAAGGCACGGCGGACTTCCACCGAGTGGGGGCTCTCCTCCTTGAGCTCGCGCAGCCGCCGCAGGCTCTCGTCGACACCGCCTTCCTTCAAGAGGCGGCGCGCCGCCTTCACCGCCTCCTGGGCGTCGCCGGAGCGAGGCACCCCTCGCAGCGTGCGCGAGTAAGACTCCAAGACGTCGGCCAGATCGTCGGCCAGGCCGCCCGCCGAGGGGTAGCGCCGGTCGGGGTCCTTGGCCAGAGCGCGGTCCAGGACCTCCTGCAGGCGGGGGGTCAGCCCCCCGATCTCCGTGTTCAGAGGAGGCGGAGGATCGTGCACGATCTTGTAAAGCACCTCCGTGGCCCCCTCCCACGTGAAGGGTCGCCGGCCGGCCAGGAGCTCGTAGAGGATCACCCCCAGCGAGAAGACGTCGCTGCGACCATCCAAGGGCTTGCCGCGTACCTGCTCGGGGCTCATGTAATGGACGGTACCCACCATCATCCCCGCCTTGGTGAGCTGGGTCCCCCCCAGCTTGGCGATCCCGAAGTCCATGATCTTGGCGGTGCCGTCGTCGAGAAGCCGGATGTTGCTGGGCTTGATGTCGCGGTGGATGATCCGGTGCTCGTGGGCGTAGGCCAGCCCCCGGCAGACCTGGATCACGATATTCAGCTGCTCCGGCAGGAGCAGGGTCTCCCCCGAGCGCAGAAGGGCCTCGAGGTCGACCCCGGGCAGGAGCTCCATGGCGATGAAGGACATCCCGCGGTCCGCGCCCAGCTCGAAGACGGTCACGATGTTGGGATGCTGTAGCTTGGCCGCGGCCTTGGCCTCGACCTCGAAGCGCTTCCGGCTCTCCTCGTCGAGGGACCCCTCTAGGGTCAGGGTCTTGACCGCCACCTCGCGCTCCAGGGTCTCGTCCAGGCACCGGTAGACCATCCCCATGCCCCCCCGGCCGATGCGGCTGATCACCCGGTACCTGCCGATGCGTCGACGCGAGCGCAGCCCCGCCTGGTCTGGGAGCACGGGCTATTCCTGGAACTGCAAGAGGACCACGGTGATGTTGTCCTCACCCCCGTGGGCATTGGCCTCCGCCACGAGGTCCTTGGCCGCCTTCTCGATGTCGCCCCCCGCGCTCCCCAGGATCCGGGCGATGTCGTCGTCGGAGACCATGGTGGTGAGCCCATCCGAGCAGAGGAGCAGGATCTCCCCCGATTTCATCTTCCGGGTCTGCATGTCCACCAGCAGGTCGGCCTTTCCCCCCAGGGCTCGGGTGACCACATTGCGCAGCGGGTGCCCCCGGGCCTGGTCGGCGGAGATGACCCCGCTCTGGATCTGCTCGTTGACCCAGGAGTGGTCGCTCGTGAGTTGGGTGAAGGCTCCCTCGCTGAAGAGGTAGATGCGGCTGTCCCCCACGTGCCCGATGTTGGCGGCGTCACCGTCCACGAGCACGGCGGCCACGGTGGTGGCCATCCCCTCGTACTCGGTCTTTTCCTTCGTGGTCTCCAGTACCTTCCGGTTGGCGTGCCTTATCGCGGTCTTGAGCCGGTTGCCATCGTAGGAGATGTTCTCGTCCAGGCCGAAGGGCCAGGTGATCTCCTCGTCCCCGCTGGTCAGGCACACGAACTCGTTGATGGAGTCGACGGCGACCTTGGAGGCCACCTCCCCCGCGGCGTGGCCCCCCATCCCGTCCGCCACCACGAAGAGCTTCTGCTCGGGGTTCAAGAAGAGGGCGTCCTCGTTGCCCTTGCGCTTGCGCCCCACGTCGGTGACGGCCTGGTAGACGATCTTCATCGGGCGGTCAGGAGCGATGGAGGCCAAGTTCCCCCGCAATCTTCTGCACCCGGGGATCCCGGGGGGCCAGGCGGAGGGCGGTCTCCACCGATTTCTGCGCGCGCCGGGTCAGGCCCTGATGGTGGAGCAGGGCGGCCAGGTCCACGAAGAAGGCCGCGTTGGAGGGAGAGAGCTGGGTGGCCTTCTCCATCGCCTGAATGGCCTCCCGCATGGACGCGGAGTGTCGGCTCAGGGCCCGACCCAGGGCGTGATGGTAGCGGGCCTCGCCCGGCATATGGTGCACGGCCGTGCGCAGCAGGGTGACCGCGTCCGCGTGTTGTCCGGCCTCCAGCATCTTCGCTGCCCGCTCGAAAGCGTCCTTGGCCATCTCCACCGGACCCACGGGGTGGGGGCGTTCCCGCTCGGCATCGTACTCCCTTCGGCTATTCTCGTTGAAAAGCGTGTTGAAGGCCGCGGTCAGGTCCTTGAAGAAGGATTGGGCCCGCTCCTTCTCTGTGGGATCCGAGAAGCGGTCCGGGTGCCGCTCCTTGGCCAGTTGCATATAAGCACGGCGGATCTCGGCGGGGACCGCCGTCGAGGACACGCCGAGGATCTGGTAGTAGTCGGTCATGACCCGCTCAGTGCTTCCCCCCGGGCTGCTCGGCGTTCTTGATGAAGCGCTGGGCGTGCTTGCGGATCGCATCCGGAACGTTCCGGTCGAAAGCCAGGCTCTTGATGTCTCGGGGGTTCAAACGCGTCACCATGCCCAGGGAGATAGCCAGGGGGGTGCGCGGGTTCCGCACCAGATTCGCGACCACGCTGTACTTCTTGGTCCACTCCCGGTGGCTTCCGATCTGGCGCAGGATCTCGTCGGAGATGTTTTTCATGCCCGAAAACGCCTCCACCTCCGACTCCGTCAGCCGCGGGCTGCCCAGCACGGCGGTGGACACGATGCGGTTGGGGTCGCGCACCAGGATGGCCCGATCCTCGCGGGTTCCTTTGAGGGCGGTGATGACCTTCTCCGCCGTGTTCAGGCGGTAGATCTTCTGGACCGCGCTGACCTTCTCGATATCCTTGCGCTCCTCGTCCGAGAGGATGCGGACGACCGCCTCGTCCGGGGAAATGGGGGCCTCGGCAACGACGGGTTCGGGCACGGCCGGAGTCGGATGGGGCTCGGGGACGGGCGCGGCGGGGGGCGGGGGCGCTTCCGCCGGCTGTTGCCCGATGCGGAACGTCTCGCGCAGCTCGCGCAAGCGGCGCCGCTGGTCGTTGTTGAGGCTGGGGTTGGCTTCCAGGGCTTCGAGCAGAGAGGTGCGGCGCAGGAGGCGGACCTGGTTGATCACGACCAGCTCCGCCAGCTCCTGGGAGAGCGAGCTGGCCAGGGCCTCCACCGCCTCGTCCGTGAGCGACGTGTTCTGGAGCGCTGCCTCGCGCAGCTCTCGCTCGCTGCGGTAGGTGACCCCCCAGGCCAGGATGGCGGGCGGGGTCTCGCGGCTCTTGAGGATCGGCAGGAACTCCTCGCGCGGGAACGCGGCCAAGGACGCGCCGGCCGTGTCCCGAATCTCCTTCTCCGCGTCGTGGAGGAGATCGGTCAGCAGCTCGAGCACGTCCTCCGGCTTGAGGGGCAGAGCGCCCTGGGCGGCCAAGAGGCGGAGCTCCTTCGGGACCCCGCCCCTGCGAAACTGCTCGACCAGGGGGTTCGTGACCCGGGCTTCGGACATGGACCCTCAGCTGCTGTGGGACGCGTGTCCGCCCGGCGCGTCCTCCACGAGAGAGGGCAGGTTCTTCCTCGTGATCACGATGTTTCGCCGCACCTCGCCGCTCTTGCCGAGCGGCACTCCGGGGCGGTCATTCACGCGGAAGGCCAGGCCGCCCGCGTTGCCGACGCTGAGCACGAGCTCACCGTGGGCCTCCAGGGTCTCCGACTCCCCTTGGCTCATGACGCGGTCGATCACGGTCTGGCCGTCCGCCTGCACCTGCACCCAGCAGTTCTGCTGGGCGGTCAGGGTGAGCACCAGGCTCTCCGGCGGGGGGCCGGGAGGGCCGGGGTCGGCGGGCGGAGGGTAAACGCGGTCCGCGGGCAGGACGACGCCGGTGGCGGCGGCGGGGAGCGGGGAGACCCGCCCGCCGTGGTCGGATGCGCCCTTGCGCAGGGAGAGGGCGGCGGCCGCAACCGCCAGCGCGCCCACAAAGAGAAGGCCGCGCGGGGGCGTCCGACGGCGGGGCGGCGGAGGTTTCTTCTCCACCGCCTGGTCCCCATGCACGTAGAGGAAGTCGGCCACCAGGCGTTCCTGGTCCAGTCCTAGGTGACGCGCGTATTGCCGCACGAAGGCGCGGGGGAAGAGACCACCGGGGAGCACATCGACGCGGTCCTGCTCGAGGGCCTGCAGGAAACGCACGCTGATCTTGGTGGCGTCGGCGATCTCCCGAAGGCTGATCCCGCGAAGCTCCCGCTCTCTACGAAGGTTCTCGCCGAACGAAGCCATATCTGGAGCCCGCCGCTCCCTCTGCTCCCCAAGGCTTCCGAAAAAAGGTGATCGCGAAGCGCGTGCGGATTCTACGCGAGCCCGGTGAAGGCTGTCAAATCCTATGTGGCTGAGCCCCTGAGGGTTCGGCCACTATCGGGGGGTTGCGGAGTCTCCGCCACGCGCAGCGCCGCCGCTTGGACCAGGGGTCGCAAACCGGGGGTCTCGGCCACGCGCAGGAGGTCTCTTCGGGTGAGGGAACTGAGCTGGAGGAGCGCCAGGGGGAGGGGCGTGCGGGGCTGCAAGGCGAGGGCCAGCCGGACGCCGTAGCACTCCGACCAGCGCGGGGAGGAGACCGCGGCCTCGATCAGGGCGCCGGAAACCTCGGGCTGCCGAAGCGCGAGCAGGAAGTCCTCCTCCCTCAGCCGGGGGTTGATGAGGGCCGCGCGGGCCACCTTGGGCCCCGGGTCGGAAAGCAAGGGGCGGAGGACGGCGGGGGTCGCGATCTTGGCTAGCGTCACCCGTTCGCCCAGCCGGAGGTCGGGGAGCAGGTCCTTCAGAATGGCCTCGCTGCGCACCCGCACCGCGCCCGGCACGTGGGGGCTGGCGGCCACGTCCGCAAGGTCGCGCCAATAGAGCGAGGGCAAGAGCCGGAGCGAGAGGGCGCGGGGCGCGTTCGGGTTCAACACCAGCTTGCCGAGAACGTGGGCACGCTCGGACCAAGGGGGGGTCGTGCCGACGAGTTCGAGGAACCGAACGGGCAGGGCCCGTCGGAGCAGGCTGATGAGCACGCTGTCCTCGGGATCGTGGCGGGTGAGCGCCTCTCGCAGCCGCTCCCCGTGCGGCCCGGCCTGGAGGATCTCCGCGTGGAGGGCCTCCATGGCACCCTCGGGGGCCGGCTTGGCCCTCACGGTCGCGCCCCCCTACTCCCCGGCCCTCCTCTGCCGGGCTCAGCCACGGCCACCGGGGGGGGAGAGGTGCTGGCGGACATCGTGGAGCGCCAAAACGATGTTGACCAGCCCAAGGCCGGTCACCGCTCCCCGGGTGAAGGCGCTCAGCAGCACGGCCCGCACCGCGGGATGCGGCTGCAGGAGGTAGTTGGTGTCCCAGAGCGAGGTCCAGGGCGCCCAGGCCAAGATGAGTCCCACTAGGAGCGAGCTAAAGATGGAGAGGAAGGGGGCCATGGGTTGACGACGTTCTCCCGCCGCGGGGGCCGGCCTAGCGCAGGGCCGCCCGCAGGTCGCGGACCTTGGTGGCCACGTCGCGGAAGTTGGCGTCCTGGCCGTAGAGGTCGGTGAAGACGTGCAGGGCCTTGTCCGTATCCCCGGCCGCCTCCAGCGCGCTGGCGAGATCGTAGCGGAGACCTTGGTATTCCTCCTCGCTCCGGTCAGGGGCGGTCAGGCCTTTCTCAAACCACTTCACCGCCAGCTTGGCCATGCCCTTCTCCAGAAAGCAGATGCCGAGCATGCTGCTGCATTCAAGGAGGCGGTTCTCGTCCTTGGCCGCCAGCTGGAACTCGGCGATGGCCTCGTCGATGAGCCCCATCTCCTTGTAGGCGATGCCGAGGTTGTAGCGGGTGTCGTAGTCCTCCTTGCCCAGCTGCTTGTCGACGCCCTTCTTGAACTCCTTGAAGATGTCGGCGAGGCCGGCGTCGCCGAGGTCCGTCCCCGAGGCCGGGACCGGCTCCTCCACCGCCGACTGGGCGCCGAACAGGCCTCCGAGCTCCGCCCCCAGGTCCAGTCCGCCCTCCTCCGCCGGCGGAGGGGCCGGCTCGGGTTCGTCGAGACCGAGCTCGCCCAGCGGGTCGTCGAGCAACGAATGCGGCCGGACCTCCGCCCGCAGCGGCGGCTCGTCCACCAGATCGGCGGCTTCGTCGGGAGGCGGAGCGCTGGGGACCCGCGGTCGAGACGGCGGCGGCGGAATTTTAGCCTCGTCGAGGCCCAGCTCCGCCATCTTGCGCGCGATCGCGGGATGACCGGAATACCGTTCCCCGATCTCGCTCAGGGCCTCTTTGGCATCGTCGACGAAGCCCAGGGAGATGTAGGACTCGACCTCGTCCAGGACCTTCTGCAGCTCGGCCGGGATCCCGCCGCTGGGCGGGGGGGCGGGCGGCGCCTTCGGGGGCGGGGCCGGCTTCTTCGCCGTCGGCGGCGGCATCGGCAGGGCGGCGGGCTTGGGGACGATCCTTGAGGGCTTGGGAGGAGGAGCGACCGGCCGGGGAGGGGGCGCGACGGGCCGGGGGGCAGCGGCGACCGGTGGCGGAGGCACGGGGGCGGGACGCGGCGGCTCAGGGGCGGGGCGCGCCGGGGCTTTCTTGGCCGGCGCCGGGGGGGGAGGCTCCAGCAACGGCGTCTCCTCCTCGATGCCCAGCGAAATCTCCTCTTCGAGCTCCGCCCCCCCCTCCACGTCGACCGGAACGTCGATCTCCGTCGCGGGCTCCGCGGCTTGGGAAGGCTCCTCCTCCAAGAAATGGCCGGTCAACTCGCCCTCCGCCCCCGACTCCATCCCGAGGTCCAGAGCCTGGAGATCAGGCTCGGGGACTTGATCCAGAGCCGGCGCGTCCAGCCCGCCCTCTTCCACTTCCAGCGGGATCTCTTCTTCCACCGGATCCGGGGGCGGAGGGGCGGGGGCGGGAGCCGGCTCCTTCCGCGGCGCGGCTTTGGGGGCGGGAGGGGCGGCGGCGGGGGCGGCGGCGGCCGCGGGGGCGGGGGCCGGCGGCGGCGGAGAGAGCTGGCGTGCCTCGGCCGCGTGGGTCTCCGCAGCCGCCGCATCCCCTTTCAGGCGGAAGATCTCGGCCAGGAGCCGGGATTGCTCGGCCGCCTTCTCGTTCTCGCCCTTCTCCTTGAAGACGTCGCGCAGCTCCTGTCGAGCCTCGACGTTGTCCGCGAAACGGACGATCACCGCCTCGAGCTGGTCGCGGGCCTTGTCCACGAGACCGTATTTCCGGAACACCCTCCCCTCGGCCAGGTGCTCGTTGATGAACTCCTGGTCCTCTTCGCTGAGAGGCCCGGAGAGCTGGATCGCGGCGCGGGGGCCGGACGCGGGGGCGGCCGGGGCCGGCGCGCTCGGGGCGGAGGTCGCCTCGGGGCCCGCGAGCTCGAAGTCCTCTTCCACGACCGGGGCGGGGGCGGCGGGGGCAGTCGGCCGGCCGCCCTTCTTGGAGCGCACGAACTCCAGCTTGTTCCGGTGCTGCTCGTTCTGGGGCTCGAGCCCCACCAGGATCTCCAGGACGGAAGCCGCCTGGTCCATCTGCCCCTGGTTGATGTAGGCCTCGACGATCTGCGAATAGGTGCCCGGGACCGCGCTGTCCTTGCGCAGCTGGCGGTAGACCTCGACGAGCTTGAGCAGGCTCTTGACGTGGGCGGGGTTCCTCTGGACGATCTGCTGGAGCAGGCTGGCCGCGCGCTCCCCTTCCTTGCGCTCCAAGAGCCGGTCCACGACCGGAAGCAGCTGCTCGTAGGCCCGATCGAACTGCCCTTGCATGAGGCACATGCGCCCCATGAGGGTGCGCGCCTCCTGATCCTGGGGATCCTGCTGCAGGAGTCGGCGGAAGATGCCGTCCGCCTCCTCCACGCGCCGAGCCCCCAGATAGGCCTCGCCCAGACGGAGCGCCACATCCTTGTCCTTCGGAGACTGCCGGCTGGCCTCCTCCAGGAAATGGATGGCCTTGTCATAGTTCTTCTGAACGAGGTGTATGCGGGCCAGCTCCACCCGGAGGCGGCTGCTCTTGGGGTCGATCTTCAGGCCCTTCTCCAGGACCTGCAGCGCCTCCGCCAGGTGGCCCTTCTTGTTCAACTCGTCGGCGATGGCGATGTGTTCCTCGACGGCCTTGGTCGCGTTCCCGTCGCGAGTGTAGAGGTCGGCCAGCTTGCTGCGGACCTTGAGGTCGGCGGGGTCGATCTCCGCCATCTTCTTCAGGGCGTCGCCCGCCTCCCGGACCCGCCCGCGCTTGATGTACTCGTCGAGGACGATCTGGTACTGGCCCTTGGCCTCCACCATGAGGCCCTGCTTCGCGTAGAGGTCGGCGAGGTTGAGGTACGGCTCGAGGGCGGAGGCGTCCAGCTTGTTGATCTGCTTCCAGAGGGCGATGGCCTTCAGGAGGAAGCCGTCCTGGGCCAGGTAGTTGGCCACCTTCGCGTATTCGCTCGCCGCCTCCTTGACCTTGTTGAGCCGGGTGTAAAGGTCCCCGATCTTCTTGACCGTGTTCCAGTCGCGCGGGTTGTCGTCGACGAGCTGGCGATAGAGGGTGATGGCCTTGTCGAAACGCCCGGCCTTCTCCTCCTTCTCCGCGTCCTGCTTGACCTTGACGGGGTTGATCTTGGCCACGCCCGCCCTACCTAGTCCCCTTGGCGGTCGGCCCGGGGAGCAAACCGCCGCCCACGCTCAGAACAGCCACGGCTGGGTCCCCTGGAAGGAGCGGCGGTGGATTGCGGAGGGCCCTAGGCGCCTTAGGGCAAGCCGGTGGTCTTCGCTCGCGTAGCCCATGTTGTGAGCCAGGCCGTAACCGGGATGGCGGAGGTCCCACTCCCGCATGATACCGTCCCGGGCCACCTTGGCCACGATGGAGGCGGCGGCGATGGAGACGGAGAGGGCGTCCCCCTTGATGATGGGACGCTGGGGCAGGGCGAGACCGGGAACGGTGAGCGCGTCCACGAGAAGCAGGCCCGGCCGGACGCTCAAGCTCTCCACCGCCCGCCGCATGGCCAGGTAGGTGGCGCGGAGGATGTTGAGGCAGTCGATCTCCTCCGGTTCCGCGCAACCGAGGGCCCAGGCTCGAGCCTGGCTGCGTATACGGGCGGAGAGCGACTCGCGCTGCCTCTGGGTCAGGCGTTTGGAGTCGTCCAGTCCTTGGGTGTCGAAGGCCTCGCCCAGCACCACCGCCCCCGCCACCACCGGACCGCAGAGGGCACCCCGGCCCACCTCGTCCACTCCCGCGACCAGCGCGTGGCCCTCGGCGTAAGCCTCCTCTTCGAAACGTGCGTCGCAATGAAGTTCCTCGCCCCGGTAGACGAGGGGCCGCCGGCCGCGGGCAGACCGCTTCCTACGCGCCGTCATGACCCCATCCGGACCCCGCCTCGCGCAAGCCGCCACCTCCGGTCCGCGGTGCGCCCCTCCCCGCCCCGGAGCTAGGCCTCCGCTCGCTTCTCTTTCATGCGTCCGGCCTTCCCCTTGCGGTCTCTCAGGTAATAGAGCTTGGCCCGCCGCACCCGGGCCTGCTTGACGACCTCGATCTTCTCGATGGTCTGCGCGTGCAACGGGAAGATCCGCTCCACCCCCTGTCCGAACGAGACCTTGCGGACGGTCATGGTGGCGCGGGCTCCGCTGCCCCGGAGGCCGATCACCACTCCCTCGAAGACCTGAACCCGCTCCCGCTCCGTCTCCTTGGGCTTGCCTTTGATCTCCTCCTTGACGCTCGTCTCCTTGACCCGCACGTGCACGCGCACGGTGTCGCCGGCGCTGAGTCGGGGGAGGGCCTTCTTCAGGTCGGAGGCCTCGATACTGTCGATGGGATTCATTTCTATCTTCCTATTCCGGTAGTGCGAACGTTTCCTTCTTTGGGGTCTCCCCCGCCTCTTCCCCCCGCCCATCCTCGAGCTCGCGCAGGAGACTCTCGTCCTCCGCGGAGAGCCGGGCCGCCTTCAGCAGGTCCGGGCGTCGCTCGCGGGTCGCGCGCAGGGCTTGCTGGCGCCGCCAGCGCCGGACCCGCTCGTGGTCGCCCGAGAGGAGGACCTCCGGAACGGCCCGTCCCCGCACCACCGCCGGTCGCGTGTAGTGGGGATGGTCCAGAATGCCGTCCGCGAAGGAGTCGGCCTCCGCCGAGCCAAGGTCGCCCAGGGCCCCCGGCAGCAGCCGTACCGTGGCTTCGATGACGGCCAGGGCCCCGACTTCGCCGCCCGTGAGCACGAAGTCGCCCAGGCTCATCTCTTCCGTGGCCAGGCCTTCCCGGACCCGCTCGTCGATCCCCTCGTAACGCCCGCAGAGCAGGAGCAGCCGGTCCAGGCCGGCATAGCGCTCGGCCGTCCGCTGGTCGAAGGGGCGGCCACGGGGAGAGAGCAGCACCACCCCCCTCCGCTCCCCGGGCGCGGCCGGGATGGCCTCCGCTGCCCGGAAGAAAGGCTCCGCCTTCATGACCATGCCTGGACCGCCCCCGAAGGGAGCGTCGTCCACGGTCCGGTGGCGGTCGTCCGTGTAGTCCCGGAGGTCGTGCACCCGTATGTCCACGAGCCCGCTCTCGCGGGCGCGCTGCACGATACCCTCGGCGAGGGGGGCCAAGACCAAACGGGGAAAGATGGTGAGCACCTCAATCCGCAGCATCGACCAGCTCCGGAAGGACCGCCACCAAGCGACCGCGGGAGAGGTCCACCCGCGTCACGAAGGGCGCGGCCAGGGGGATGAGCGATTCCCCCCCCGCCCCCCGCACGACCAGCACGGGAGCGGCCGCTCCCGTCTCCAGCAGATCCACCACCGTGCCCAGCGGGCGCCCGGCCGCGTCTTCTGCGCAGAGGCCCCGGAGCTGGTGATGGTAATACGAGCCCTCCGGCAACGGAGTGAGCTCGTCCTCATCGATGCGGATCTCCAGGCCCCGGTAACCTTCCGCCTCGTCGATCGAGTCCACGCCCTCCAGCTTGAGTACGAAGCGCCCCTTGTGGGGCCAGCAGGAGGTCACCGTCACCTCGCGGGCTCCGCCTCCGGGTCCGGGCACGAAGGCCCGGCGAAGGGAGGGGAAGCGATCGGGCCGATCGGAGAGGGACTGGGTCAGGACCTCACCCTTCCGGCCCTGGGGCTTCACGACCCGGCCGATCACGACCAGGTCGCTAAAGGTGCGGGGGGCGGTCAATCCCGGATCTCCAGCTCGCAGGGCCGACCCCGGCGCCGGCCCACTGCCTCCAGGACCGTGCGCAGGGCGTCGGCGGTGCGGCCCCGGCGGCCGATGACCCGGCCGCGGTCGCCGGGGGCCACCTCCAGCTCCAGCACCGACACCCCCCCCTCCACGCGCTCCTCAACGAACACGTGCTCGGGCGCCTCCACCAGGGCCCGCACGAGGGTTATGAGCAGTGTCTCCACCGCTTCTAGCCCGCGGCCTCGGCCTTTCGCTTGAGCAGGCTGCGGACGGTGTCCGAAGCTCGAGCTCCCTTGCCGATCCAGTACTGCGCCCGCTCGGCGTCGATCTTCACCACCGCCGGGTTGCGCCGTGGATCGTAGTGCCCCAGCACCTCCACGAATCGCCCGTCCCGCCACGCCTTGGAATCCGCGACCACCACCCGATAGTAGGGTCTCTTGGTAGTCCCCGTCCGTCTCAGTCTGATCGAGAGCATCCTCGTGCCTTCCTTTACCGAAAATGGGGCAGGCGTGCGGCCATGCGCTTCATGGCCTTGGCTCCTCCCCCCAGGCCCTTCATGAGCCTCCGCGCCTGCGCAAACTGCTTGAGAAGCCGGTTCACGTCCTCGACCGCGTTGCCGCTCCCCCGGGCAATCCGCTTCTTGCGGCTGCCGTTGATGATCGAGGAGTCGCGACGCTCCTTGGCCGTCATGGAATCGATGATGGCGATGGCCCGCCCCATCTCCGCCTCCCCCGCGTCCACGTCCACGCCCCGCAGAGAGCCGGCTCCCGGGATCATGGACAGCACCTCATCGAGCGGTCCCATCCGCCGGAGCTGCGTCATCTGGTCCCGGTAGTCATCGAGGGTGAACTCGCCCCGGCGGAGCTTGCGGACGAGCTCCTCCCCCTTCTCGTGGTCCGCCGCTTGCTCCGCCCGCTCGATGAGGCCGAGCACGTCCCCCATGCCCAGGATGCGCGCCACCATCCGGCTGGGCAGGAACGGCTCCAGGCCGTCCACCTTCTCCCCCACCCCCGCGAACTTGACCGGGCAGCCGGTGACCGCGGCCGCGGAGAGAGCCGCCCCTCCCCGCGCGTCTCCGTCCAGCTTGGTGAGGACGATGCCGGTGATGCCGATGCGTCGGTGGAACTCCTCCGCGCTGCGGACGGCATCCTGGCCGGTGAGCGCATCCGCCACGTAGAGGACCTCGCTGGGCTCGGCGATGGTCTTCAGCTCCTGGAGCTCCGTCATCAGCGCCTCGTCGATGTGGAGCCGGCCCGCGGTGTCCACGATGACGAAGTCGTGGCCGAGGTCCCCGGCCTCGCGGAGGGCCGAGCGCAGGAGTTCCCGGGGGTCCGAGCTCTCGAGGGGGTGATGCACCTTCTGGTCCGCCTGCGCTCCCAGCGTCCGGAGCTGCTCGCGGGCGGCTGGGCGGTTGACGTCCGTCGACACGAGGAGGGGGTGGCTCCCCCGCGCGGAGAGCCAGCGTCCGAGCTTGGCCACGGTCGTGGTCTTGCCCGAGCCTTGGAGTCCGGCCATCAGCACCACGGAGGGAGGGCGGGCCGAGGTCAGCACCCGCGGCGGCTCCTCGCCGCCCAGCACGGCCACCATCTCGTCCCGCACCACTCGCAGCACGGCTTGGTCGGGGGTGAGGCTCCTCAGCACCTCCTGGCCGGTGGCCGCCACCCGGACACGGTCCAGGAGCTGCTTGACTACTTTGAAGTGAACGTCCGCTTCCAGCAGGGCGAGCCGAACCTCACGCAGGGCTGCGTCCACGTGCGCCTCGGACAGCGCACCTTGACCCCGGAGCGACCGAAAGATCCCCTGGAGCCTTTCGCTCAGTGCTTCGAACAAGAAAACGTCACCTCGATACGCGGATTCGTGCCAGATGTCGTACCCCGATGCCGCAGCGCCGCCCGGGGCAACCCAAAGCAATAGTTGATCTTATGGCACAACGGTCGGTTTGTCAAACCCTAAAGCCCACTCCCGCCGCGGGTTAGGCCCCCCTCCCCCGATCTAGAACGTCCGGGCAATGGCCAGCAGAGCCGCCATCTTCTGGTTCGTGTCCCGAAGGCGGCTGGCCAGGGTCCGTCCGAAGGCCCAGAAGAACTTGGAGGTCAGGTCCGGGCGGTTCGCCATCAGGGTCGCTACCTCCTGGTGGGGGAGGGCCAGGACTTCGCAGTCGGTGTGGGCGATGGCGTGGGCCGAAGCCGGGCCCCCGTCGAGGAACTCCATCTCCCCGAAGAACTCCCCCGGCCGCAGGATGGCGAGGGCCTCCTCCCCCCCGCCGGGAACGGCCTTGCTGATCCGGACCTGCCCCTGGTGGATCACCTGCAGCTGTCCACCGGGAGAGCCCTCGGTCAAGATGACGGCCCCTTCCCCGTAGCGCTTCACCAGGCCCACCATGAGGACCTGGGCCAGCTCCTCGTCATCGAGCTCCCGAAAGAGGGACACCGTCTTCAGAAACTCTTGGATCATGGTTGGCGCGGGCCAGCCCCCAAGAGGCGCGACCCCGCGCCCGGAAGGGGTCGTTAGACCTTGGGACGGCTATACCCTCCGCAGCAGGTGGCCCAGCTTCTCCTTCTTGGTCCTGAGATAGCGGCGGCTCGCGTCGGTGGGAGGGATCTCGATCGGTAGCCGCTCCACGATCTCCAGCCCGTAGCCCTCGAGGCCTACGAACTTCCGGGGGTTGTTGGTCAGCAGCCGGATCTGGTGCACCCCGAGCTCCACCAGGATCTGGGCTCCGATTCCATAGTCGCGCTGGTCGGGCTTGAAGCCCAACACCTCGTTGGCCTCCACGGTGTCCTTGCCCTGGTCCTGAAGCTGGTAGGCCATGATCTTGTGGGCGAGCCCGATGCCGCGGCCTTCCTGGCGGAGGTAGAGCAGCACTCCCTTGCCGGCGGCGGAGATCATCTCCAGCGCCTTGTGGAGCTGATCGCCGCAGTCGCAGCGCGAGGACGAGAAGATGTCCCCCGTCAAGCATTGCGAATGCACCCGCACTAGGACCCGGTCCTCGGGCCGGATCTCTCCCGTCACCAGGGCCACGTGATGCTGCCCGTCGATGAGGCTCTCGAAGGCGTGGATGCGGAAGGGGCCGTAGCCGGTGGGAAGGGCGGCCTCGGCTATCTTGCGTACCAGGCGCTCGTGGCTCATCCGGTACTGGATGAGATCCTTGATGGTGATCATCTTGATCCGGTGGCTGCGGCAAAAAACATCCAGCCCGGGCGCGCGCATCATGGTTCCGTCCTCGTCCATGACCTCGCAGATCACCCCCGCGGGGTAGAGGCCGGCCAGGCGGGCCAGGTCCACCGCCGCCTCCGTCTGGCCGGAGCGGACGAGCACCCCGCCCGGGACCGCCCGCAGGGGGAACATGTGGCCGGGGCGGGCCAGGTCGGAGGGGCGGGTCCCGGGATCGATGGCCGCGAGCACGGTGCGGGCACGGTCCCCGGCCGAGATGCCGGTGGTGGTTCCCTGCTTGGCCTCGATGGGGACGCAGAAGGCGGTGCCGAAGCGGGCGCTGTTCTCCTCGTCCTGGACCATGAGGGGGATCCGCAGCTCGTCCAACCGCTCGGGGGTCATGGGCAGGCAGATCAAGCCCCGCCCATGGCGGGCCATGAAGTTGATGACCTCGGGCGTGACCTTCTCGGCCGCGATGGTGAGGTCGCCCTCGTTCTCGCGGTCCTCGTCGTCCACGACCACGACCATCTTCCCGTCGCGGATGTCTTCGATCGCTTCCGGGATGCTGGCGAACGGCATCATCGCTCCCCAAGCGCGGTCCGAAAGGAGCGCGGGAGCGCTCCCCGCGCGACCCCTAGAGGCCGCCGCGCGCGGCCAGGAGCCTTTCCACGTACTTCGCGATCACGTCCACCTCGAGGTTCACGGGGTCGCCCAACCGCGCGTCCCGGAGGCTGGTAACTTCGAGTGTATACGGGATCAGAGCCACTGTGAAGGCGCGGGAGCGGAGGCCGGCCACGGTCAGGGATACGCCATCCACTGCCACCGAGCCCTTCTCGACCAGATAGCGCTCCAGCTCCGGGGGAGGCTCCACCGTGAGCTCGGCGGACTCGCCCAGAAGGCGCCATTCGCGCACCCGTCCCACGCCGTCCACGTGCCCCTGGACGATGTGGCCGTCGAAGCGACCCTCGGCGCGGAGCGGGCGCTCCAGGTTCACCCTCACCCCGGGCTGGAGCCGTTCCCCAAACGCCGTGCGTTTCAGCGTCTCCTCCGTGAGCTCGCAGGAGAATCCCGAGGGATCCGACCGGACCGCGGTCAGGCAGCAGCCGTTGACGGCGATGGATCCCCCCGGGGCCGGCCCGAGAAGGCCCCCGGCATCGATGCGCACCTCGAGCACATCCCCCCTCCGCTCCACGGCCGTGACCGTCCCCGTGACCTCGACGATTCCCGTGAACATGTTCGACGCCTCGCCCGGCCGCGCCCGGGAGGGCCGGTCTCGCGGGTGCCATTTGACCTTTCGGCTCGACGCCCGTCAATCCCGGGCGCCCTCCCGCCGCGGGTACCAGAGCTCGAACAGGCGGGGCTCGGGCCAGGGGCCGGGGAGCGAGGGATCGACCGTCCGCCCGCGCCGGAGGGGGCTCTCAGGGCTCAGCCGCAGGGCCTGCCGGAGCCTCGTCGGGTCGGGGCCCCCGAAGGCGGGCCGGCCGTGGCGCCCGCCCAGCAGGAGGGGGGCCCGGAAGAGGGCGACCGCGTCCACGCTCCGCGCGGCCAGGAACGCGCCCAGCACCTCGGAGCCGCCCTCCACCATCAGGCTTCGGATCCCGCGGGTCCAAAGGGTGGCCAGCGCCCAGGGGAGGGAGACCCGGGAGCGCGCTCCGGGCTGGGAGACCACCCTCACCCCCCGGGCCTCCAGCCGGCGGCGGCGACCCGGGTCCGCTTCGCGGCAGAGAACGAGAAGAGGGAAGCGCCGCGCGGAGCGCACGAGCCGGCCGGCGGGGGGCAGACGCAAGTGCGAATCCAAGACTACGCGAAGAAAGGGCCGCTTCACCCCCGGCACGGGCAGAAGCAGGGGATCGTCGGCGAGGACGGTGCCGATCCCGACCAGGACCGCGTCGTGCAGGCGCCTCAGGCTGCGGGCCTGCCGCCTCTGGGCCGGACTCGTGATCCACTTGGATTCGCCGTTAGCGGTGGCCAGGCGCCCGTCGAGGGTGAGACCGCTCTTCAGGAGGACGAAGGGACGGCCGGCCCGGGCGGAGACCACGAAGCGCTCGTTCAGGAGTAGGGCCTCCACTCCCAGCACTCCCGTGGTCACCTGGAGCCCGGCCCTCCGCAGCCGGGAGAGCCCGCGCCCGTCCACGCGGGGATCGGGATCGGGCAGAGCCGCCACCACCCGTCGCACGCCCGCGGAGAGGATCTGGGGCACGCAAGGTGGCGTGCGGCCCTGATGCGCGCAGGGCTCTAGGGTGACGTAGAGGGTGGAGCCCCGTGCCCGGGCCCCCGCCCGGGCCAAGGCCACGACCTCGGCGTGGGGGCCCCCCGCGCGGGCATGGTGTCCCTCCCCCACCACCCGGCCCTCCCTCACCACCACGCAGCCCACGACCGGGTTGGGGTTGGTCTCGCCCAGGCCGCGCGCGGCCAGGCGAAGGGCGCGGGCCATGAACCGTTCGTCCGTGTGTGTGGGCGGGACGCCCGGGAGCGCGGTCTTCATTCCCAGCCCAGGAGGCTGTCGGTGAAGGCGGCGGCGTCGAAAGGCAGGAGGTCCTCCGCCGACTCCCCCACCCCCACGTAGCGGATGGGGATCCCGAGCTCGCGCACCACCGCCACCGCCACCCCGCCCTTGGCCGTCCCGTCGAGTTTGGCGAGGACGAGACCGGTGACCCCCGCGGAGCGGGCAAACTCCCGGGCCTGGGCCAAGCCGTTGGACCCCACGGTGGCGTCAAGGACGAGCAAGGTCTCGTGGGGAGCCCCCGGCACTTCACGGCCGGCAACGCGCACCATCTTGGCCAGCTCCGCCATCAGGTTGCCCTTGGTGTGGAGGCGTCCCGCGGTGTCCACCAGGACGGCGTCTTGTCCCCGCGCCTTCGCCGCGCGGAGGCCGTCGGTGAGGACCGCGGAGGGCTCCGCCCCCTCTGACCCCCGGTGGAAGGCGGCCTCCGCACGCTCCGCCCACACCGCGAGCTGCTCCGCGGCGGCGGCCCGAAAGGTGTCGGCGGCGCAGAGCAGGACGCTGCGGCCCTCGTTCTTCCAGGCCCGGGCCAGCTTGCCGATGGTGGTCGTCTTGCCGGCCCCGTTGACCCCCACCACGAAGACCACCCAGGGCCTCGAGAGGAAGGGGGCGGCGGGATCGGGCCGCTCGAGCGCGCGGCGGATCTCGTCCCTTAGGGCTGCGCGCAGGGCGGAGACCCCGCCCCCCGAGAGAGGACCGTGCCGCAGGCGCTCCATGGCCTCCTGCACCGCGGGCAGCCCGAGATCCGCCACCAGGAGGGCCTCCTCCAGCGCCTGGAGAGCGGCCGGATCGAGGGGCCGCCGCCCGCTCAGGAGGTCCCCCACCGGGGTCTCCAGCACCTCCCGGGTGCGGGCCAGGCCTCCGCGCAGCCGATCGAGGAGGGACGCGCTCACAGAGCAGCGTCCAACTCTTCCTGGGTCTGCGCGGAGTGCCGGATGCCCTGGGCCAGGAGGACCTCGGGGCCGAGGGACACCACCAAGTAGTAGCCGTCCTTGAGGGGACGCAGGATCACGGTGCCGAGGGCGTAGCGGCACAGGATGTGGTGGATCCCCCCCCCCGCATAGCGCTTCATCGTCCGCTGGGCGACGGCGAGGCCGATGCCCTGATAGGCCCCGATGAGGCGGTGGCGGTAGTCGCGGGCCCCCGCCTCCACCACCACCTCGCCCACCCCGTCGATGAGAAGCGCCGCTTGGGCCCCGGTCACCGCCCGGAGCAGCCGCTCGAGGGCTGCGAGGTAGGGCAAGCGGTCCTCAGCGTCCCGGGGAGGGACAACGACGGAAGGGGAGCATGCCGATGCTACTTGGGAAGCTCCTTGAGCAGCTCCCCTGCGCGCCGGCCGGAGGGGCCCCCGGGGTCCTTCTTGAGCGCACCCTCCAAGCAGGTGCGCGCCTCCTTGAAGCGTCCCACCCGGTTGTAAAGCTGTCCGAGGCTCAGGAGCAGCCCCGGATTTTCGGGCGCCTCCTTGGCCCCGATCTCCAGCTGAGCGATGGCCTCCTCCACGCGGCCCAGCCCCACGAGGGCGTCCGCGAGGCCGAGGTAGGGGTCGGCGTAGGACTTGTGGCGGTTGACGCTGGTCCTAAACCAGTTGGCGGCCTCGCCATAGTTCTTTTCCTCGAGGAACGCCTCCCCCAGGTTGCGGGCGGAGATCTCGGGGGTGGGGTTGGTGGGGTCGTTGAAGGCGGCCAGGAACTCCTTCTTGCCCTCCTCCCGGTTGCCGGCCAGGATCAGGGCCGACCCCAGGTCATTGCGCACGTCCGTGTAGTAGGGGTTGAGCTCCAGGGCCTTCTTGAAGGCCTCGGTGGCGTCCGCAAACTTCTGCTTCTGGGCAAGGGCCTGGCCGAGCCCCTTGTAGAAGTACGGGTTCTTGGGGTCGAGCTTGATCGCCTTCTTGAACTCGTCGATGGCCATGTCCGCCCGACCCTCGCGCAAATGCATGAGGCCGGCGGCGAAGCGGCTCTCGGGGTCGGCCTGGGCGGCGGCCGCGCCCGCGAGGCCCACGGCCAGGAAGAGGACGAGGGCGGTCCTATGGAGCAGTCGCTTGCGGAATGGATTCATGATTCGGGACCTCAGGCGCTAGGGATGGAGGGAGCCGGCTCCGCGACGGGAGCGGCCGGGACTTGCCCCGCTTCCGCCTGGCGGGCGGCCACGGAGGCGCGGCGGGCCTTTGCGGGCGTCAGTTCCCCCGCGGCGGCGGCCCGTTCGAAGGCCTCCACACAGACGAGGTCGAACTTCTTCCCGGCCAGAAACCGCAGGCGGGCGAGCGCGGCTTCGAAGGTCATGGCCTTGGAGTAGGGGCGATCGGTGGTCATGGCGTCGAACGCGTCGGCCACGCTCACGATCCGGCCCAGGAGAGGGATCTCCTCCCCCTTGAGCCCGTCCGGGTAGCCGCTGCCGTCCATGTTCTCGTGGTGCATGAGCCCCGCCCCCGCCATCTCCTTGAGGAGGGGAACCGCCTCCAGGATGTGGGCCCCCCTGGTGGGGTGCTGCTTCATGATCTCGTACTCGTCCTCGGTGAGGGCCGCCGCTTTACGCAGGATCTTGTCCTCGATCCCGATCTTGCCCACGTCGTGGATGATGCCGGAGAGGTGCACCCTCTCCACCTCTTCGGGAGTCATGCCCAGGTGCTTGGCCGTGATCATCGAGTAGTAGGCCACGCGTTCGGAGTGGCCGCGGGTGTAGGGGTCCTTCTCGTCGATGGCGTTGGCGAGCATGCGTATGGAGCCCATGAAGAGCTCCTTGTTGGTGGTGGCCGCCCTTTGGATCTCCTCGATGGACTTCTGGATCTCGTCTCCCATCTGGTTGAAGGCGTCCGCCAGCAGCCCCACTTCATTCTCGCTCTTGATAGAGACGCGGGTCGCGTAGTCACCCCCGGCCAGCCGGCGGGCCCCTTGGGCCAGTTGCTGGATAGGCCGGCTGATCTGTCCCGCGAAGGTCACCCCCAGAACGATGGCCAGCACCGTCACCACCGCCACCAGGGCCAGGGACTTCCGTCGCATGTCGAAAGCCGTGAAGTACGCCTTGCCCTCCTCCACCTGGACGATGACCCCCCACCCGGAGTCGTCGGGGACCCGGGTGTAGGTCCCGAGCATCTTGATCGCGCCCCCGGGGGCGGGGATCGCGAAGGGGCGGGTGGCGGCGATGCCCTTGGACTCGAGGAATTCGCGCACGATCTCGATGTTCGACATGTCGGTTCCGAGGCCCACCGATCGGTCGGAGTGGGCGATGATGTGGCCGCGGCCATCGACCACGTACACCGCGAACAGCTGCTCCCCCGTCTGCTCGGTCATGCGCCAGACGGGCAGCAGGCTGGCCACGGCGAGGACCACCCCCTGCACCGCGCCCCCGTACTTGACCGGCTCCGTGATCACGAGCACGGGCTCCTGGAGCGAACTCGAGACCAGGGGCTGCCCGGTCATGGAAGTCCCCTGCAGGCCGCGGTAGAAGCCCTCCCGGAGCGCCTCCTGGATGGCGGGCTCCTGGAGCTGGACCCCGGACTGTGGCCCCTGCCCCGCCCGATCCACCACGCTCACCGAGTTGAAGCCGGTGTTCTCCCCCAGGTAGCGCTCCAGCGCCTTCTGATCGCGGATGTGGGCCAGCCGGGTGGGGAAGGGAATCATCCCCCCGTCCACTTCCATCGTGCGGGCGATGGCCGTCACCTGGGCCCGGAGGCTTTCCACATAGATGGCGGTCTGCTGGGACAGACTGCGCGCCATGTCGAGCTGGGTCGCCTTCTGGCTGAACTCCAGGCTCTCGCGGCTGGTGGAGACGAGCTTGTAGGAGGTCCACAGGAGCGGCACCACCCCCACCGCAAAGAGCAGGGCCAGCAAGTAGACGAGGATGCGTCCGCGACGCCTTCGCGGCCCGGTGCCGGGCACCCCTCAGGCCTCCCGAGCGGCGGCCCCGCGGGCCGGAGTCGCTTCGGAGCGGGTTTGGGCGACGACCTCGTAGACCGCGACCTCTCTCTCCTTGCCCTTGAGAGTGAAGGTGCCCAGGCTCCGGCAGTCGAAGAGGTCGGCCACGCTGGCCCGCGTATTCTCCCCGATGACCACCATGCCCGGCTTGGCCACCGAGCTCTCCAGGCGGCTGGCCGTGTTCACGGTGTCGCCGAGCACCGTGTACTCCTTCTTGTTGACGCTCCCGATCTCCCCCGCCACCGCCTTGCCGCTGTTGATGCCGATGCGGACGCGCACGGTGGGCCCTTCTTTGCGATCGGCGTTGAACTCGGCCAGGCGTTCCTGCATCTCCAGGGCGGCGCGGATGGCGCGGGCCGCATGGTCGGGCATGTCGAGGGGGGCCCCGAACACGGCCATGATCGCGTCCCCGATGTACTTGTCGAGCGTCCCCTCGTACTTGAAGATCACGTCCGTCATGCGCGAGAGATAGTCGTTCAGGAGCAGCGCCACCTGGGAGGGGCTCATCTTCTCGGACATGGTCGTGAAGCCGACGATGTCCGCGAAGAGAACCGTGACCTCCTTGACCTCCGGCACCCCCAGGGCCGCTCCCTGGGAATCGGAGGTGGCGAGGATCCGGCTCGTGACCTGGGGAGAGAGGAATCGCCCCAGGCGCTCCCTTTTCTTCTCCTCGGCCACGATCTTCTGGTTGAGTCGGGCCCGCTCCACAGCCACCGCCGCGTAGTTGGCGAGAGCGGTGAGAAGATCGAGGTCGTTGAGGGTGAAGCAGTTGGTGAGCATGGGGGAGTCCACGTGGATGATCCCGATGACCTGGTCCTTGTTCCAGAGGGGAGCGCACATCGCGCTCCGAATCCCGTGAAACCGGATGGAGTCCCCGGCCCCGAAGCGGGGGTCCACCATCGCGTCGGAGGTCAGGATGGAGACGCGGTCCTTCAGCACGCGGTCGGCGATGGTCTTGGAGATCGTGATCTTTCCGGTGTCGCTGCCCGCGCCCGGCGTACGGTGCTTGATCACCATGGGTACGAGCTTGTTGTCCGGCTCCTCCTGCAGCATGAGGAAGCCGCGGTCAGAGGGAATGTGGTCGAAGACGATATCCATGACCTGTTGAAGCACCTCTTCCACGGGCCGGACCGCGATCAAGGTCTCCGCCACCTTGGTGAGGACCTTCAGGATGCGGTTGGACTTCTCGATCTCCTGCAGGTCCACGGCCGGGGTGGCCTTGCGGGGATCGGCGGGCGTGGGGATGCTGCCCGCGGTGTCGCTCGTGGAGAGAAGCCGGGAGAGCTCGCCCACGCTGCGGATGATGGTGCCCGCCTCCTCGGAGAGCGGCTTGGCCTCGTCCAGGATGACCTTGCCTTCGAGCGTCTTGCTCAAGGTCATCAGGAACTTCCCGAGCAGGATCCGGTCCCCGTCCTTGAGGGGGGCCTCCACCACGGGCACTCCGTTGACCTGGGTGCCGTTCTTGGACTTGAGGTCGGCGATCCGCACCCCGTCCTCGTCCACTGTGATGCGGGCGTGGGTGCGGGAGATGCCGAAGTCCTTGAGGACGATCTGGCAGTCGGGTGAGCGACCGATCACCACCTCGCCGGTGGTGAAGGTATACGCCTGCGGGGTGTCTCCGTCCTGATAGACCAGGCGATACATGACCCTGAGCGGCCCGAGGCCGCGCCCGTCCCGGAAGTCCTTATTCTACTCCCTTTTCAAGCTCCTGAGCATCAGCTCGTCCACCGCCTCCCGGGGCGGCTTACCCTGGTAGAGAACCGCGCGCATCTGTTCGGCAATCGGCATCTCGATCCCCGCCCGGGCGGCCAAGGCGCAGGCGGCGAGTGTCGTACGGACTCCTTCCGCCACCAGCCCCGCCGTAGCCTCGCCCAGGCTCCGGCCGGACCCCAGGGCTTCCCCCACCCGCCGGTTGCGCGAAAGAACGCCCGTGCACGTGAGCACGAGGTCACCAAGTCCGGCCAGCCCGGCCAGGGTGTCCGGCCGACCCCCCAGGCCCACCGCCAAGCGGGACATCTCGGCCAGGCCGCGGGTGATGAGGGCGGCCAGGGTGTTGTGGCCATAGCCCAGGCCGCTCACGATCCCTCCCGCGATCGCGATCACGTTCTTGAGCGCCCCCCCGAGCTCCACCCCCACCACGTCGTCGCTGGAATAGGCCCGGAAGGTCCGGCTGGAGAGGGTCTTCTGCACCGCCTCCGCCACTCTGCGGTCAGCGGAGGCCACGACCACGGCCGTGGGCTGCTCGCGGGCGACCTCGAGGGCGAAAGAGGGCCCGGAGAGGACAGCCAGGGGAAGCCCGGGCACCTCCTCCTGCGCCACCTGCGTCATGCGCTGGAGAGTGTCGATCTCGAGTCCTTTGGTGGCGGAGACGAGAACCGCCTCCTTGGGCGCCAACCCCTTGAGCGCGCGGTACACGCCGCGGCAGAACTCGGACGGGATCACGACCAGGAGGACCTCCGCCCCCTCGACCGCCGCGGGGAGGTCGTGGGTGGCGGCGATGCCCGCGGGTAAGGCCACCCCCGGCAGATGCCTGGGGTTCCCGCCGCCCTCGGCGATGTCGCGGGCGACCTCGGGCTCGCGGGCCCAGAGGCGCACGCGGTGGTCGGCGCGCACGCAGTGGGCGGCGAGGGCGGTTCCCCACGCTCCTCCTCCGAGGACGGTGACCCTCACCGTGCAGGCGCCCCCAGCCGGCCCTCCCGGCCTTGGGCCAGGCGCACGATGTTGCCGCGGTGTCTCCAGATGACCAGGGCCGCGGCGCCGGTGGCGGCCCAGGCCACGGGCGGTGGAGAGCCGAGGATGAGGGTAGCCGCTGCCAGGGCGACCGCTCCCACCATCGAGCCCACCGAGACGTAGCGGGTCATGGCCACCACGAGCGCGAACGCGCCCACGGCCAGGAGGGTGGCATAGGGAGCCAGGAGCAGAAAGGCCCCCGCCCCCGTGGCCACGCCCTTGCCCCCCTGGAAGCCGAGCCAGGGGGGATACATGTGCCCGATCACGGCTCCCAGGGCGGCCAGGGCGGGGAGGACGCTCGAGGTCGGGGCCAGGGAGGACACGACCAGGGCCGCGGCCGCGCCTTTGCACGCGTCCAGCAGGAGGGCCAGCAGCCCCGCCGCCTTCCCCGCGCTCCGCATTACGTTGGTGGCCCCCACATTGCCACTCCCCACCCGGCGGACATCGGCCACGCCGAAAGCGCGAGCCACCATAAAGCTGAAGGGGACGGAGCCGATGAGATAGGCGCCGGCCAGGAGAGCGAGATGCCAGGGCATTCCGCCCAGTCTACGCCCCGAGGAGAAAGCTCGCGAGGGGGGTGTAGAGCGCGCCTTCCCGCCCGACCTCGCTCCTGTAGAGGACCAGGCTCTCGAGGGAGACCTTGCCCAGGTCGGCGGGGGGCAGCTCAGGCGAGGGGGCCCGCTCTCGCCAGCGTCCGAGGGTTAGGTGCGAGCGGAAAGGCCGGGTCTCGCGCGGGAAGCCCACTCCCACCGCAGCCTCTTCGCAAGCCGCCTGAAGGGCCAGGACCGGGGGCGCCAGCGAGACTCCGAGCCAGAGCACGCGCGGGCTGCCCCGGGGGGGGAACAGGCCGAGACCAGAGATCTGGGCCTCGGACGGTGGGCAGGCGGCGGCGAGCCCCTGGAGCCGCGGCCCCAGCTGCTGGATCTGCGCGGGGAGCGTGGATCCGAGAAAGCGCAGCGTGAGGTGGATCCCCTCCGGGCGGACAAAGCGCACGCCGGGCACGCGGTGTCGGATCTCCCCCATCAGCTCCGCGATCCGCGCGCGCAGGCCCGACCCGATGGCGAGGGCCACAAAGGCCCGGACGTGGTCGGGTGGGTCCCCGCCCCGCCTCACCAGTGGGCGAGGCCGAGCAGGCCGCGCCGCATCATCTCCAGAGCCGCCTGCGAGGCCTGATAGCGGACGCGCTCGCGTCCGCCGGGAAAATGGACCTTGCGCACGCGTGTGCCCGCCGCCCCATCCAAGGCGAGGAAGACGAGGCCGACCGGCTTCTCCGCGCTCCCCCCGTCGGGGCCTGCGATGCCCGTGATACCCACCCCGATCGCGGTGCCCGCCGCCCGGCGCACTCCCGCGGCCATGGCCGCCGCGACCTCTGCCGAGACCGCGCCCACGGAATCAAGGAGAGCCGCCTCCACCCCCAGAAGCTCGGCCTTGGCGCGGTTGGAGTAGGTCACGTACGCCCGCTCCAGGAAACGACTGGCCCCCGGCACATCGGTGAGGCGCGCGGAGAGAAGGCCCCCCGTGCAGGACTCGGCCAGGGCCAGGGTCAGCCCCCGCTCGCGGAGGAGGTCGGCTACGACTTCCGGCAGCTCGCGCCCGTCCTCCCCATAGATGCGGCCGGGGAGGCTCTCGCGCAGCCCCGCGGCCAAAGCCTCGATCCGCGCTTGCGCCTCCGCCTCCGAAGCCCCGCTCGCGGTGAGGTGGAGCTCTACCTGGCCAGGTCCCCCCAGGATGGTCGTGCGCGGGTTGGTGAACGACTTGTAGACCGGCGCCACCGCCTGTTCGACGTCACTCTCCGACATGGAGGCGATCTTGAGCACGCGCGTCCGAAGCACGGTGCCCCCCGCCCGGTCCCGGATCAGGGGCGAGACCTGCTCCTCGAACATCGGCTCCATCTCGGTCGGGGGGCCGGGCAGGAGGATGAGCACCCGGGCTCCGCTCTCCACGCGCTGGCCCGGCGCCGTGCCCCGAGGATTGGGCAGGACGATGGCACCTTCGATCACATCCGCCTGCTTCTCGTTGACGGGCGCCATCTCCCGGAGATATCGGCGGAAGCGTTCCTTCAGCATCTCCAGGAGCCGGGGGTCCCGGTGAAGCCCGCGTCCGAGGGCGGCCGCCGCCGCCTCGCGGGTGAGATCGTCCTCCGTGGGACCCAGTCCCCCCGTCGCGATCACGATGTCGGCGCGGGCGAGCGCGGCGCGGAAGGCGGACTCAAGAAGGGCCGCGTCATCGGCGACCGTGACCCGCGACCCCACCTCCACGCCCAGCTCCCGCAGCCTTTCCGTCAGATAGAGGGCGTTGGTGTCGGAGCGGAGCGGGGTGAGGAGTTCGCTGCCCACGGCCAGGATCTCGGCCCGCAGGGTCATGTCAGGGGCCAGACGAGGAGCCCAACCCGGAGGATGAGGTTGGCGTAAATGCCGGCCATGACGTCATCCACCATGATCCCCCAGCCGCCCGGAAGCCGCTCGAAGTCGCGGGCGGGATAGGGCTTGACCACGTCCAGGAGGCGGAAGAGCACGAACCCGAAGATCACGATCCAGGGCCGGAAGGGCAGGGCCAGGAGAGAGACCCACATGCCGATCACCTCGTCCCAGACCACGATTGACGGGTCCTCCTGCCCCACCCGTCGGGCGACGTGGGAAGCGGCGGCCACCCCGACGAGGAAGAGGACCGCTGCCAAAGCGGCCTGCTGAGCAAGGGCGAGTCTCTGGAGGGGCCAGAAGAGCAGCACTCCGAGGGCGGAGCCCGCGGTGCCGGGGGCGAAGGGCGCGTATCCCGAGCCGAAACCCGTGGCCAGAACCGTGGCGCAGGCGGTGATGAAGCGGGAGCGCGGGGCCGCGGGCGGAGCGGGATCGGCCATGGACGGGGATCATATCCTAGCGCCGGCGGAGCCGGCCCTCGGGATCGCGGGGGGCCACGCGCACGGTCTCGGAATGGGCAATGGCGACGCGGCCGCGCCCTCCGCGGGCGGGGCGCAGGTGCTTGCGCCGTGTCACGTGGACGTCCACCTGGGCCGCGGCCCGGGCGTCGCTGAAAAAAGCCGCCACCTCTGCCGCCTCCCTGAAGTCCTCTCCCCCCGCGCGGCCCTCCGGGTCCCGGAGTATGACTTGGGCCCCGGGCACGTCCCGGGCGTGCAGCCACACGTCCTCCGGACGCGCCACGTGAAAGGTCAAGTGATGGTTCTCTTTCGCCCCCCTCCCCACCAGCAGCGAGAACCCGCGCGCGGTGAGGTAATGGCGAGAGCCGGGCCTGGCCGTCGTACCCGACTCCCGTCCACCCCCGCCTCCTTCCGCTCCCCGCGGCGGCTCGAGGTCGGCGACGTCTCGGGCCTCGTGGAGGCGGGCCTCGCGGGCCCGCTCGGCTTCCAGGGCGACCCGCGTCTCCCCCAGGCGCGTCTCCACTTGGCGCCGCGCTTTCTCGATGCGCCGGGCCTTCTGGAAAAGGCGGTCCGCGTTGCCGGGGGCGGAGAGGGTCGGATCGACCGCCACCAGCAGGTGCCGATCGGGGGCGTAGGGATCGGGGACCTCCGCTTTTCCCGCCACGGGAGCGAAGCTGCCCGGGGAGGCGAGGAGGGCCTCCGCTTCCCTCCGCAGCCGTGCCGCCTCGGGCAGGCCCTGGAGGTCCCCGAGGAGATGGGCCTCGAGCTGGGCGAGACGGCGCCCCTTACGACCGGCCTCCTGAAGGGCGCTCTTCCTCGCCCGCTCGAAGCGCGTCCCCCGCGAGCGAGCGAGCAGAAACAGAGAGGCGGCTTCGAGCCAGGAGGCAGGGTGAAGGGCCACGCGCTTATGCCCCTCGAGGGGAAAAGGGGCGAGGGCCACAGCCTCGGGGGGAGCGAGGTCGGCGTCGTGCCACGTCGCCATCGGTCCGGGAGCGAGCAGGGTCGGGCGCGGAGAGGCCAGCCGGGTCCGCAGGGCGGCCAGTGACTCCGGCTGCCCGTCCAGCTCCCGCGCCAGAAGCGGGCCCAGGCCCGGGCAGACGCTGAGCAGCGCCCGGGGAAGGCTGCGCCCCGTGGCCGCGGCGGTGGCGGCCGCCGCGGCCAGGAGCCGCGGATCGACGCGGTCCCATTCTCGCTCCCCCGCCGCCGCCGGCAGCGGCCAAGCCGGTGGCCCCGCCCCCACCGTGGCGAGGGCGGCTCCCTCCACGATGAGCGTGAGGGCCGGCACTCCGGAAAGCCGAAGGACGAGGAGGGCCCGCCCGACGTCCATCACCACCGTCCTCTCTCCGAGAATGCGATGGAGCGCCGTGAGCCGGACTCCTCCCAGGTGCTTGCGGAGGAGCAGCAGGGCTTGTCGGGCGCCTCCCGGGGCCTCGTCCTCCGCCCCCTGGGCGAGAAAGCGGGCTTGGGTGCGGGGGAGACGGTAGAGACCGGCCGTGCCGGGGGCAGCCTCCAGCCAGAGCCAGTGATCCCGGTCCCCGGAAACCTCGAAAGCGATGGAATGCGGGCCGCCCAGGTGCGGCCGTCCCAAGTGTCGGCCCCGGACAAACGGCTCGAGTTCGGCGATCACGTGATCGAGGGTCAGGGAGTCCATGCGGGGACGGCGCGGAAGGAAAGCGGGCCTCAGCCCTTAATGACGCGGGTGTGGAGGATCCGATCGTGTAGGGCCCGCCGCGCGGGGTCGAAGAGCATGGGGACGAGGCCCAAGCCGGCAACGAGCACGCAGAGCGCCCCGAGGGCGGTCCTCAAGAGCGCCCGGAGGTAGCCGGCGGGACGGCCGGCCACGTCGACCACGCGCAGGCCAACCCAGATCTTGCCCAGGGTCTGGCCGGTGGTCCCTCCGAAATAGCCGCCGTAAAGGACGCCCAGAAAGGCCAGATAGGCGACAAGATAGGGCCAGGTGGGACGTAGCCCCCGAATCGGCACGTGGGCGGCGCGGCTGGCGAAGTAGACGACTAGGGCCCAGAGGGAGCCCAGGAGGCCGAGGTCCGCGGCTGCCGCCTGGACCCGCTCGCGGAAGAAGGCCGGCCGCTCAACCGGGCGCACGCCGGGCGGGGCGGCGGGCACCTCCAGGGACCACTCGCGCGGTCGCCCTTCCTCGGGGCGGGGCTCGAGGCTGGGCGGCTCGCGGAGGAACTCTCCGCCCATTTCCAGCTCCGCCCCGCGGGAAGTGCCGCGGTGGAAATCGGTCTCCGGGGGACGAAGCGGGAGGTCCAGAGGGGGGGGCGGGAGGGAGTGGAAGTCGTCCCCGCCGTGGCTCCGCTCTCTTGCCGGCGCTTCGACCTCGGCGGGGGTGACGGGGGGGATCCCCTTCGCCTCCAGCGCGGGGGGCTCCGGCGGCGTCGCGGCTGGCTCCTCGCTGTCGAAGAGGGGCAGCCCCGCGTCCTCCGCCCTCTTGCGCTTGCGATGGCGAATCCGCTCCTTGACCTCATCCTTCCACGTCTTCTCTTTCTTGCGGAGGCCGGGGATCTCGCGCAGCGGCTCCGCCTTGCCCCGGGCGGGCGGGGTCAGGGGATCGGGGGCGAGCGCGCCCTCCACCGCGGGGGCCACCACCGCCCCGCAGTAGAGACAACGCTCTTGGCCGGTCGCCAGGGCCTGACCGCAGGCCGGGCAGGTCACCGGCGCGAGCCTCCCTCCCGGAGCATCGTCTCCGCCTGGCTCCGGAAGCGGAGCGCGAAAGGATAGGCGGGATCCTGGGGGGTCACGCGGTCGATGGCGGCGAGGGCGCCCTCGGCATCGCCCTGCTCGATGAGCCGGCGCGCCTCCGCGAGCGCCGGGTCAGCCGCGCTCATCGGCCCCAGGGGGGACGTCGGAAGGGCCATAACGCGCGGGGAGGGGACGCCGGCCAGACCGTCCACGAGGCGCTCCCAGGTGGAGGCGACGGTGCTGGCGAGGAGGGCAAAGCCAAGGGCCCAGAGGGCGACGAGGGCGTGACGGTGCCATCCCTCCCCCCGTCGAAACTCCGTCTCGGCTCCCGGAAAAGCAACCTCCGCAGCGGCCGAGAGTCTCCGCGCCCCGTCCTCTCGATCGGGGAGTTCCCCCGCTCGCTCGTGGTCGTCCAGGGGGGGCACGGCCCCAGCGGGAAGATCGCCCGCGCGCGCGCCATGGCCGGCCAGAACCGCGCCCTTGGACTCTTCGAGGCGGACGAGAGCGCGGCGCTCCTGCTCGGCGTCGGCGGCCTCCGCTTCCCGTCGTCCCTGGCGCGCACCCGCGTGGCCCCGGTCCTGGACCAAGATGCGCCCGAAGACGAGCCCCGCCTCCTGGCTTCGGCCACGCCGGAGGAGGCGCCGCCCCTTGGACAGCCAGCGCTGGGTCCCGTTCGGGGTGAGCCGCTTTACCAAGTAGCCCGCATCCTCCTGATCTGCGCCTCATTATGAGGAAAGCCCCTGGGGGATTCAAGGCGAAAAACGCTGGCCCTCGGCCTCAAGGCGTGGGCGAGCACCACCCCGGAACCCCCGTCCGCCGCCCCCTTCGAAAAGCCCGGAGGGAGTCGCCGGCGCGGGGGGTCGTCGGAAGGGTCTCCTAGGCCGAGCCCACGGGCTCCCCGCGGCGAGCGGAGATGAGGCCGTAGCCCTTCATCTTCCGGTAGAGGTTGGAGCGCTCCACGCGCAGGGCCTCCGCCGTCCGGCTCATATTGCCTCCACACTCCTGATACTTCTTCCAGATGTAGCGCTTCTCGAAGTCCTCGCGGGCTTCGACCAGAGACGGGAAATCGGCGGGCCCGGCGGGGGCGGCGCTGCCCGCGGTCAGGGGGCCCGCCCCCCCCAAGGGCGCGGGCAGGTGAGAGGCCTCAATCCGCTCCCCGGGCGTCATGATGACGAGTCGCTCGATGATGTTGCGCAGCTCGCGGACGTTGCCCGCCCAGGGCAGGCCCGTGAGGTGGGCCAGCACCTCCGGGGATAGCTCTTTCGGGCGCTTGCCGTACTCGGCGGATAGGGTGGCGATGAAATGGCGGGCGAGGAGCGGGATGTCCTCACGCCGCTCCCGCAAGGGCGGTACGTGGAAGGGGATGACGTTCAGCCGGAAGAACAGGTCCTCGCGGAAAGTCCCCCGCTGGATCTCCTCCGCCAGATTCTTGTTGGTGGCCGCGATGACCCTGACATCCACGGTCAGGGGGGAGGCCCCGCCCACGGGTTCCACCCTCTGCTCCTGGAGGACGCGCAGGACCTTGGCCTGCGTCTTCAGGGTCATGTCCCCGACCTCGTCGAGGAAGAGCGTTCCGCCGTCCGCCAGCTCGAACTTGCCCTTGCGCGAGGCCAAGGCCCCCGTGAAGGCGCCCTTGGCGTGGCCGAACAGCTCGCTCTCGATCAACTCCTCGGGAATAGCCGCGCAGTTGACCTCCACGAAGGGGCCCTGGGCGCGGAGGCTTTGGTGGTGGATGGCGCGGGCCACCAACTCCTTGCCGGTTCCGTTCTCGCCGAAGATGAGCACGCGCCCGTTGCTGGGGGCGGCCTGGGCGATCTCCCCGCGCAGGACGCGGATGGGCGGGCTCTCGCCCACCATCACGAAGCGCTGCTCCACCTGCTCCTTGAGGGAGCGGTTCTCGCTCTCCAGCCGCCGCTGGCGCAGGGTGTTCTTCACCACCAGCAGCGTCTTCTCGAGGGAGAGGGGCTTCTCCACGAAGTCGCGCGCCCCCATCCGGACCGCCTTCACCGCGGTCTCGATGTTGCCGTGGCCGGAGATCACCACCACCGGCAGCTCGGGATCGAGGGCCCGCACCCGGCCCAGGGTCTCGAGCCCGTCCATCCGCGGCAACCACACGTCCAGGAGCAGGAGGTCGAAGCGCCTCCCCTCCAGCGCGGCCAGGCAGGCCTCGCCGCTCTCCACCGCCTGCACGGCGTAGCCTTCGTCCCCCAGGATCCCTGCCAGGGAGGCGCGCACGCCGCTCTCATCGTCGACGATCAGCACCGCTTCACGCATCAGCACCTCATGCCGGCAGCTCCACCACGAAGCGTGCGCCCTGGGGAGGGTTGTCCTCGACCCGGATCGCTCCGTGGTGCTCCTGGACAATGCGGCTCACGATGGCGAGGCCCAGGCCGCTCCCGCGCTTCTTGGTCGAGAAATGGGGGACGAAGAGACGGTCCCGGTCCTCGGGGGCGATACCCGGCCCGTCGTCCGACACGGAGAGGCGGGCGCGACCCTGCAGCCGGTCGAACTCGGTGGCGATCACCACCGTCCCTTTCTTGTCCGTGGCCTCGATCGCGTTGTCGACCAGGTTGATGAGGACGCGCTTCATCTGGTCGGCGTCGATGCGCAGGCTGGGCAGATCCGGAGCCAGGCGGCGGTCGATCCTCACCCCGCCGAAAAGGCCGTCGTAGAGGGACAAGGCCTGGTCGATCACCTCGTGCAGAGAGCCGGGGGCCAGGTGGGCGGCGGGGAGGCGCGCAAACTGGGCAAATTCGTCCACCAGGTTCTTGAGCGCCTCCACCTCATCCACGATCGCCCCCGTGCATTCGGTCAGGATCTTCTCGAAGTCGGGGGCGGACTTGAGGTAGGCCTTCCGCACGCGCTGGGCCGAGAGCTGGATGGGGGTGAGCGGGTTCTTGATCTCGTGGGCCAGCTTGCGGGCCACCTCGCCCCAGGCCGCCACCCTCTGGGCCCGCATCAAGGGAGTCAGATCGTCGACCACGAGCACCGCCCCCGGGGGCGAGCCCAGAGGCCCCGGCAGCGGAACCACGGTCACCGCCAGGTGCCGGTCCCTCCCCCGCGCGGGGACCTGGATCTCACGCTCCTGGCGCGTCACCCGCCCGGAGAGGAGGCGCTGAACCAGTTCCAGGATGTCCCCGCGACCCCGCCCCTTGAGCGTGCCCTCCAGACCGAGGCCCACGATTCCCGCTTCCAGGTCGAGGAGCCGACCGGCGGCGGCGTTTACGGCAATGATCGTACCCTCATGGTCCACGACCACTACCCCCGTGCCCACCGTCTCGAGCACGGTCTCGGTCAGGCGCCGCCGTTCCTCCAGCTCCTGGTTCTTGCGGGTGAGCCCCGCCCGGTTGAACTCGACCTCCTCTTCCGTCCGCGCCAACCGCTCCGACATGCGGTTGAAGGACGCGATCAGGGCCGTGAACTCGTCGCTGCCGGAGGGGAAGTCCACCCGGACCCCGCGCTCCCCGGCCGCGATCCGCTCCGCGCCCTCCGCCACCAGGTGCAGGGGGGTCGTGATTCGGCGGGCCAGATATAGGGAGAGCCACACCGCCCCGAAGAGGATGAGGAGGGCGGGGAAGAGGTAGAGAGACAAGTAGACGGCCTTGATCGGTCCTTTGAAGGTCTCCGCTTTGCGGAACTTTGTGTAGCGCTCCTGGACCTCCCGCGCCTCCGCCGCCACCCCGCCCGGGAGATAACTCGAGACCAGCACCGCCCCCGTGACCCGCCGGCGGGCGTCCCTCACCGGCACCGCCACCCTCATCAGCTCCCCCGCCCCGAAGGGCACGACAGCCTCCGCCTCCCGCCCGGAAAGGGCGGCCTCGGCCAGGGTCTCGCCGGAGGCGGTGTCGTAGGAGGCAGGGGGGGGCAAACGGGGGTCCATCACCGCCACCAGCTCGCCCTCCCGGCTGAAGACGTTCACCAGGTCCATCTGCAGCTCGCGCGAGCGCACCTCGACCGTGCGCCGGAGCCGCCCCTGACCCGCGGTCTCCAGGAGGCCGCGGGCTTCGAACTCGCGGGCCAGGGCCCGGGCGTCGACCCGGGCCCGGTCCGTCACCGACTCCCGGAGGGCGGTGGCCAGGGCCTGGGATGAGGAGAGGATGCGCTCCACGTCCACGTTGAACCAGCGGTCCACGGTCTGCTGAATGAGGTCGCTGCCCACCACGATCAGGAGGAGAGAGGGTGCGATGGCCATGAGGAGAAAGACGAGGAGGAGGCGCATCCGGAAGCGGGCACCCAGCACGCCGCGGCGCCGGTCCAGGACCACCCGCACGAGGTTCCGACCCAGCACGAAGATCAGGATCAGGAGGAGAGTGAGGTTGAGGACGGTGAGACCGTAGAGGAGGACGGAAGCCAGGAAGTCGGGCGAAAAGTCCCGGCTCTTCCGCAGGAGCACCTCGATGGTCAGGAAGAGGCCGAGGGCGCCCGCGGTGAGGAGGAGGATCAGGGGGGCGTTGTTGCGAAACTTCGGGCGGGGCATTCTCAGCCACCTGTGCGCGTGCGCCGGGTCACTCGACGCCGGTCAGCGACCGTGAGACGCTAGCGACTGATTGTAGCGTGGCGGCCACACCTTTCCCAAGGCCGACTCGCGGAACGATGGCGCGGCCAGGCCCTTGACCAGGAAAGAGATATTGCGACGACCGACGTCGTTCATAGGCGGATGGGCGGGAGGCCTGGTCCTGACCGCTCTGCTCTTGGCGCCGGCGGCGGCCAAGGAGCCACCGGCCCTAGTGGCCCTGGTCCTGGACACGTCAGGAAGCATCCCCCGGACGGAGCTCGCCCACATGCGGGAGCTGGTCCTGGGGGTCCTGATGAGCCTACCCGCAGGGAGCGAGGTCGCGGTCTTCTCCTTCGCGGACCAAGCCCTCCTGGTCCAGCCCCGTACCTCCGACCCGGAGGTGGTGCGGCGGGCGGTGGACGGTCTGAGCATCTCGGGTCGGTACACCGCTCTCTACGACGCGCTCTACGACGCCAGCCGCTATTTGCGCGACGCGGGCGGGGGGCACCGGGCCATCCTGCTCATCACCGACGGCAAGGACGAGAACAGTGCCCTGAACCTCGAGGACGGGCTGAAGCTGGCCCAGGAGACGAGGATCCCCGTCTTCTGCGTGGGGGTGGGGCGGGTGGAAGAGAGGATCCTGCGGAGGATCGGCAAGCTCACGGGTGGCGATTACCTCGCCTCGCCCGCGGCCACCGGCCCTGGCCTCGCCCATCGCATACAGGGTGAGCTGGAGGCGGGCGGCGATCCCTCCCCTCTCCCCGCGGCCCGGACCAACCCCCGCGCCCTCCCCGCAGCCGGGCCCGCCCCGGGGGGGGCCACTCGTTCCTTCCCTCTCCTGTGGGCCGGGCTGGGCATTGCCGTGGCCGTCCTCGTGGCCGCGGCCACCGCGCGGGCGCGCCGCCGGCCCTCCCGGGCCCGCTGCCCGAGCTGCGGGGCAGCGCTGGCCACCCCCTATTCAGTGTGCGCACGCTGCGCTCCAGCCCCTGCGCCCACCCTCGTCGAGACCCCCCCCGCGAGCGCCCTATCAAGCACGGTGCTTGCACGCATGAACACCACCGAGGAGTACCTAGAGAAGACGGTGACCTTGCGCGAGAAGTCGGTGCTGGCCGTCACCCGCGGGCCCGGCCTGGGCAAGGTGTTCGCTCTCGCGCGGGAGACCACCACGTCTTTGGGGCGGGCCCGGGCCAACGACATCGTCCTGGAGGACGTCGCCGTCTCCAGCCAACACTGCCGGATCCGCCTGGAGCAGGGGCGCTTCGTGCTGCACGACCTGAAGAGCACGAACGGCACCCTCGTGAACGATCAGAAGGTCACCCGCCATGCCCTGTCCGAGGGGGACGTGATCAGGATCGGCGAGACCAGCCTGCAGTTCAGGCTCGAGAGTCTGCGAGACTGACGCCCCCTTAGGCCCTCACTCCCGCGTCTCCAAGAGCCCCTTGAGGGTGGCCATGAACTGGTCCACATCCTTGAAGTCGCGGTACACGGAGGCGAAGCGGACGAAAGCCACCTTGTCCAGCTCGCGCAAGCGCTCCATCAGGAACTCGCCGATCTGGTCGCTCGGCACCTCCCGATCGGGGCTCTCGTGGACCTTGGACTCCACCCGGTCCGCGATCGATTCCAGGGTCTTCACCGGCACTGGCCGCTTCTCGCACGCCTTGAGCAGCCCGGCCAGGACCTTCGCGCGGTCAAAACGCTCCCGGCGCCCGTCCTTCTTGACCACCAGGTGGGGGATCTGGTCGATGCGCTCGTAGGAAGTGAAGCGCTTTCCGCAGCCAAGGCACTCCCGGCGGCGGCGGATGACCTCGCCTTCCTTGCTCTCCCGGGAGTCCACCACCTTGTCTTCCATGTGGGAGCAGAAGGGACATTTCATGGATTCAAACGCGGCGCGCCGCGTCCCCCCTTTCGGAGCCGGGCGGGACCGTACCCACCCGCCGCGCTCCGGCGTCTTCATCATCATCTTCACGATCCCGCCGCGCGGGGGGCCCGTCCCCGGGTTTCTCCTCCGTCAACTGCGCCACCCGTCCGAAGGTGAGGCCCTCCCGGCCCAAGAGCAGCAAGCCCAAGACCAGCACGGGCAGGTTGCTGAGGGCGTGGGCGGCGGTGCCCGCGGCGGCGGCCGTGTCCTTGTCGACGCCGAAGGCCTGGTTCATGGCCAGCAAGTAGAACACGTGGAACCCCCCCACCATGCCGGGGGTGGGGATGGCCACCCCCACGGTGAGAAAGGCGATGAGGAGGAAAGTCGAGTGGAAAGGAAGGGTCAGGCCGAAGGCCGCGTTGTTCCAGTAGAAACCGAGCGCGATCACTAGCCAGATCAGGAACGATTGCGCCTGTATGGCCAGCAAATGGGGGGCCGGGGCCTGGAGCACGGCCAGCCCTTCCCCGAAGGCGCGCAGGGCCTGGCTGAGCCAGGCCGCGAGCCAGCGCGGGAAGCGGAGGAGGAGCCGATCGATCACACCCATGGCCCGGTCGGCATGGAGATGGAAGGCCAGGAGCAGGCCGACGAGGGTGAGTGCCCCCACCCCGGTCAGGATGCCGGCCATCTTCAGGAAGCCGAGCAGGGGTCCCCGAGTCTGGGCCTCGGGTACGGGAAGGACGTACAAGTAGAGGACGAAAAGGCACAAGACCGTGATGAGGTCCACCAGACGCTCGAGGATGATGGTGGCAAAGGCGGCGGAGGTCGCGATCCCGTGACGCCGGGCCACGAGGTAGGGCCGCACGATCTCTCCTGCCCGGGGGACGAGTTGGCCCGACATGAAGCCAACCATGGTGGCGGAGAAGAGGCGCGGAAAGGGTACGCGAGCGAGGGGGGAGAGCAGGTAGCCCCAGCGCCAGGCTCGGGCCAGGTAGGTGAAGACGGTGGCGAGCACGACGCCCGCCAGGTAGGTGGGGTTGGCTCCCCGCAGCGCGCGCAGAAGACCTGTCCAGTCCACCCCGCGGAAGAAAACAAAGAGCAAAGCGACGGCCACAAGGCCGCCCGCGGCCAGCCGCCAGCGCTGTCCCGAGCTCAAGAGCTTCTCACAAAGCCTTTTTCTTCATAGACTTGATAGCGGATCGGGACTTTACTACACTGCCGGACGGAGCGTCAAACTCAGGGAGATCGCTCGGGGCCCGGTCGGGAAGGGTTCTCGCCCGCTCCTTTTTCGAACCCCGAAACCGCCCGTTTCGTTCCCTTCTGTTGGCAGGGGTAGGATCCTGGAGACACCGGCGACCGTTGACTGAGAGCGACCACGATCTCCTACCCGCGTGCCGGCGGGGTGATCAGGCGGCCTGGCGGGAACTCGTGGCCCGCCACACCCGCAAGGTCTTCGGACTGGCCTACCGCTTCACGGGGCGCGTGGACGAGGCGGAGGACCTGACCCAGGAGGTGTTCATCAAGGTGTATCGGACCCTCGACCGCTACCACATGGGCGACGGCTCTTTCTCGGCCTGGCTCATGGCCGTGGCGCGTAACCAGGCCATCGATCACTATCGCCGGGGACGACAGGAGCACCGGCACCGGGTCGAGCAAGACCCCGCATCTCTGGAGGCCGTGGCTTCCCGGGAGGAGGGGCCCCTCCGCATCCTGGAGCGGGACGAGCGGGTGAAGTTCGTGCACCGGGGGCTGCGGGCCCTCCCCCCGGAATTGAGGGAGCCCCTCATCCTCTGCGATCTGCAGGGGCTGCCCTACGAGGAGATCGCGGAGACCCTGGAGATCCCGCTCGGCACCGTGAAGAGCCGCATCAACCGGGGGCGTCTTGAGCTCGCCAAGCGTCTCCTGGGGCGCGGCAGCGAGTACCGAGAACATGCGTGAGGAATAGTATGGACTGCCGCCGAGCGGAGGAGCTTCTTTCCGACCACTACGAGGGAACCTTGGATCCCCTGCGGCGGGCGGACCTCGACGCCCACCTGAGCGGCTGCGCGGACTGCCGCGCCCTCCGCGCCGCCCTCGGGGACGTGGTTGAGGCCTTGCGCACCTTCCCCGTCCTGGAGCCGCCGGCGCGGCTGGCGGAGCGGGTCGCCGCCGCGGCCCTGGCCCCGCGCGTCGCCGCCCCTTCCCCTTTCGCCCCGCGCGGGGTGCGCATCCCCGCCTGGTTGCCCGCGGCGGCGGCCGGCCTGGCTCTCGTCACCACGGGAGCGGCGCTGCTCGCCACGGGGCCCGAGGGGCCTACCCGCGCCGCCACCCGTCTCCTGGACCGCACGGTGAACGCGGGTGTCTACCTCATCGAGCGGAAGGACCGCCTGGTGGAGGACGTCCGCATCCTGCGCGTTCTGATCGGAACCGCCTTCGAAGGACGACTGGACAAGATGAACGATCGCGTAGATGACTACCGGCGTCTGCTGGAACGTCGCCGCAACGCGGAAGAGGATCAGAAGAAGAGCCGGGGCAGTGCCGCCACCGGGTCCTCGATCCTCACCGCCCGCCTCCGGACTTTTCGAACGGGGGCGGGCCTCGGCTCGTAGACGCCTTTGAACAAGGACGGCCACAGGGGGGGCGCGACGCGGTTCCCCGGCCGACATTAAGGAGCACTCGATGAGCAGTGACCTCACCGATCCGAAGTACGCCTCCCCGCCCGGCGCCCCCGCGACGCCCCTGCCCTCCCCCGTTCCGTACGCGAGGCCACCCAAAAGCCCCGGCTTGGCCCTCTTCCTCTCCCTCTTCCCTGGCCTCGGCCAGATCTACAACGGCCAGCCCGCCAAGGCCGTCGCCTTCTTCTTCGCCTGGGTGGGGAGCATCTACGGGACCGCCGCCGTCAACCCGTTCCCGTTCGCGTTCCTGATCCCTTTCGTCTACCTCTACAACCTGGTCGACGCATTCCGTACCGCGACCCTCATTAACGACCGGCACGCCGGGGGCACAACCGAGGTCGAAGAGACGGGCCGGGAGTCCCCGGCTTGGGGCGCCTCACTGGTGCTAGGCGGCCTCCTGCTCCTGGCCAACAACCTGGGCTGGCTGGACCTCATCTCGCTCCAGCGGTTCTGGCCGCTCCTCCTGATCGCGGCCGGTGTTCTCTTCATCTACGCGTCGATCCGAAAAGGCAAAGAAGGAGAAGGAAGCAGTGGCGGGCGGCTTTAGGGCCGAAGGGCTGGTCCTCGGCCTCCTTCTCGTGGCGGTGGGCGTTCTCTGGACGCTCTCCAACCTGGGCCGGATCGAGCTTCTGACTACCCTCCGCACCTGGTGGCCGCTCGCCCTCGTGGTGTGGGGCGTGGTGGAGCTGGTCGCGATGGCGGTCCGGGGAAAGGGGGCGGAGTGAGCGCGCGCAAGATCGGCCTTCTGGCCCTCATCCTGGGCCTGGGGGCCGCGTTCGAGACCACCTACACCCTACGCCGCCACATCGACATCGGCCCCGCCGGCTGCCGCGTCCTCGGGGGCAAGTTCTACGGCAAGTCCTTCCGCTTCGAGGAGCCGAGCCACCACGAGACCCCAGCGGGGACGCGGGTCGAAGTGGTCAACGCCTTCGGCGCGGTGCGCCTAAGAGCGGGGACTCCGGGTAGAGTCGAAGTCGTGCTCACGAAGACCGTCTACCTCGAGAGCGAAGAGCGCGCCCGCGCGTTTGCGGCCCGCATTGTCCTGAGGGCGGAGCGGGAGGGTCCCGTCCTCCGGCTCTTCACCAACCGCAACGAGCTGGAGCGACGCGACGACGTGGGCTTCGAGACTAGCTTCGACATCGAGGTGCCGCCAGACACCCCGGTGGGCGTGCGCAATGAGCACGGGGGAGTGGTTGTCCGGGAGGTGGCCCGGGCGGAGGTGGAAAGTTCCTTCGATACCCTCGAGGTGGCGCAAATCGCGGGACCCGTCAGTCTCAAGAACCGCCACGGGGACGTGCACGTCTCCGGGGTAAAGGGGACCCTCGACCTCAACGCCCGCTTCGGGGACGTGGAGTTGGAGGACGTCGAGGGCCGGGTGACCCTGGACCTCCAGCACGGGAAAGCCTCCGGGTCGCGGCTGGGCGGCCTCCACGCCACCGTGGCCCACGGCGATCTGTCGGTGGAAGGGGTTGGCGGCGACCTCGAGGTCAAAGGCGAGCACACGGGGGTCACGGTCTCGGACGTGAGCGGCGGGGCATCGGTGCAGACCTCGTTTGAGGGAGTCACCCTCACCCACGTGGGGGGCGATGCTCGCGTCAGGGCCGAGCATGGCAGGGTGAAGGCGACCGGGGTCAAAGGAGCGCTCTGGGCGCAAGCGAGCTTCGGGGGCGTCGAGCTCGTGGATATTGGCGGCCCGGCCGAGGTCACGGTCGAGCACGGCGGTCTACAAGGTCGAGATCTCCAGAAGGGGGCGCGCGTCAAGGCCTCCGGCGACGACGTCGACCTCGAGGGCTTCCGGGGGCCGCTGGCCGTCGAGGCGGACCGGGCCAGCGTGCACCTCATCCCCCAGGGTCCCCTCGTCGATCCCATCTCCGCCAGCACGCGGCATGGCGGCATCCACTTGGAGGTCCCCGCGGGCAGCCGCTTCGATCTGGAGGCCCGTACCCACCGCGGAGAAATCCAGGTGGACGTGCCCGGGTTCACCACGACCCACGCCGCGGCCGGGAGCCTGACGGGAAGGCTGGCGGGGGGCGGCAGCACGGTCCGGCTCGCGGCCGAGGGCGGGGACCTGAGCCTGACCGCGCGGGTCAGCGCCGCCCAGGGTCCCTGACCGCGAACCGGCGACGAAAATTGGCCCGCCGTCGCACCGCGCTTTCTTTCTTGCGTCGCGGTCGCCCCTTCCGGTAGACTCCCGGGTCTCCGCAAGACCACACCCTCGTGGGACTGTAGCGGGGGGCATCCGCGTGGCAGCCAACCTCCCTCTCAAACTCGGCGACACCCCGCTGCTCGAAACCCGGATTCCGTCCCTCCCCTTGTGGCGACGCGGGAAGGTCCGCGATGTCTACGATCTCGGGGACCGTCTCCTGATGGTGGCCACCGACCGCTTGAGCGCCTTCGACGTCGTCCTCCCCACCGGTATTCCCGGCAAGGGCGTGGTGCTGACCCAGCTCTCGCTCTTCTGGTTTCGTCTCCTTGGGGACGTGGTCGGGCACCACGTGCTCACGGCGGAGGTTGAGGGCTACGGCGCGGAGCTCGCCCCCTACCGCCAGCAGCTCGAGGGGCGGTCCATGCTGGTGCTGAAGACCGAGCCCTTGCCCGTGGAGTGTGTCGTCCGAGGCTACCTCACGGGCTCGGGTTGGAAGGACTATCGATCCACGGGCGCGGTCTGCGGAATACCTTTGCCCGCCGGCCTCAAAGAGTCGGAGCGGCTGGATCCGCCCATCTTCACCCCCGCCACCAAGGCCCAGACCGGACACGACGAGAACATCTCGTTTGCGGTCATGGAGAGCATCGTCGGTGCGGCACGGGCGCGGGAGGCGCGGGAGGCGAGCCTCGCCCTCTACCGGCGAGCGTGCGTGCACGCCGAGGCGCGGGGCATCTTGCTGGCCGACACCAAGTTCGAGTTCGGCCTGCGCGACGGGGCCCTGGTCTGGATCGACGAGGCCCTGACGCCCGACTCCTCGCGCTTCTGGCCCAAGGCCGGCTACACGCCGGGTCGATCCCAGCCCAGCTTCGACAAGCAGTTCGTGCGCGACTATCTCGACGCGGCGGGCTGGGACAAGACACCGCCGGGACCTGAGCTACCACCGCAAGTGGTGGCGCGCACTCGCGACACCTACCTGGAGGCTTGGCAGCGACTGACTCGCCCCGAGGAGAGTCTGCGGTGATGAAGGTCACGGCGCCTCCGGTGAAGCGGGGGCATCTTCGGGGTCTTCCGCAGCTTGGCTGCGATCGATGGTCCTCGGGCCCGAGGTTTCGGGGCCGAGAAAGAAGGAGCAGTATCCGGTGAAGCAGCTATTGGAATCACTTGTCTCGGAAATGATCGATAAAGGTATTCTGTTCGTTGACGCGCGCCGGGAATTCGAGAAGAGATTCATCGCCCGGGTTCTTCAACGTCATCGGGGCAATCTCTCGCGGGCGGCCAAGGATCTGCGGATCCACCGGAACACGCTGGGCAAGAAGATCGAGGAGTACAAGCTCCTCTAGCTGAGCGCCCCGGGCCCCTCCCGGGGGCCCCTAGCACTCACCTTGACAGAGCGCCAGAGCGAGATCTATACTGGCGATCGTCGGGGGTGAGTGCCAATTCCTCCCCCCAAATAGTTCTAGAGAGGAGACATACGCATGAACCTGAAAGTGCAACCGCTTCACGACCGACTGCTGGTGCGCCGTATTGAAGAGAAGGAGACGGTCAAGGGTGGGATCATCATTCCCGACACCGCCAAGGAGAAGCCGCAGGAGGGCGAGGTGCTCGCCGTCGGCAACGGAAAGATCCTGGAGAACGGCACCAAGATTGCCCTGGACGTGAAGGTCGGCGACAAGATTCTTTTCGGGAAGTACTCGGGCACGGACATCAAGATCGACGGGGAGGAAGTGCTCATCCTCCGGGAGGACGAGGTTCTGGCCCGCCTCGGGTAGCGGAGGGTCCCATCTCTTTCTTATCCCCGCGCGCCCGCGGAATTGAGTCCGGCTCAGGGTGCGTGGTTTGCGAGACCGGCGCCCTTGGGCGACGCGGTTAGGCTAGACAGTCAAGACATAGGAGATTCCGTTACATGGCGAAACAGATTACATACGGCGATGAGTCGCGACAGGCGATCCTTCGCGGTGTCAACCGACTCGCGGACGCGGTCAAGGTCACTCTCGGCCCCAAGGGCCGCAATGTCGTCCTCGACAAGAAGTTCGGCTCCCCCGTCATCACCAAGGACGGGGTCACGGTGGCCAAGGAGATCGACCTCAAGGACCCGCTCGAGAACATGGGTGCGCAGATGGTGCGCGAGGTCGCGAGCAAGACCAGCGACGTGGCCGGCGACGGCACCACCACCGCTACCGTCCTCGCCCAGGCCATCTACCGCGAGGGTTCGAAGAACGTGACCGCGGGAGCCAACCCCATGGCCTTGAAGCGCGGGATCGAGACCGCGGTGGGCGTGGTGGTGGAGGAGTTGAAGAAGCTGAGCAAGCCGGTCAAGGGCAAGATGATCGCCCAGGTAGGCACCATCTCCGCCAACAACGATCACACGATCGGCGGGATCATCGCCGAGGCCATGGAGAAGGTGGGTAAGGACGGCGTGATCACGGTCGAAGAGGCCAAGACCCTCGAGACCTCGCTGGAGGTGGTGGAGGGAATGCAGTTCGACCGCGGCTACCTCTCCCCCTACTTCGTGACCGACCCCGAGCGCATGGAGGCGGTTCTGGAGAGCGCCCTCGTGCTCATCCACGAGAAGAAGATCTCGAACATGAAGGACCTCCTGCCCGTGCTCGAGCATGTGGCCAAGCTCGGCAAGCCCCTGGTCATCATCGCGGAGGACATCGAGGGCGAGGCCCTGGCCACCCTGGTGGTCAACAAGCTCCGCGGCACCCTGCACGTGGCCGCGGTCAAGGCCCCGGGCTACGGGGACCGGCGCAAGGCCATGCTGGAAGACATCGCCATCCTCACCGGGGGCAAGGCCATCACCGAGGACCTCGGCATCAAGCTCGAGAACGTCAAGCTGGATGACCTCGGCCGCGCCAAGAAGATCACCATCGACAAGGACAACACCACCATCGTCGAGGGTGGGGGCAAGCCCAAGGACATCGAGGGCCGGGTCAAGCAGATCCGCACCCAGATCGACGAGACCACCTCCGACTACGACCGGGAAAAGCTGCAGGAGCGTCTGGCCAAGCTGGTCGGTGGAGTGGCGGTCATCAAGGTAGGAGCGGCCACCGAGACGGAGATGAAGGAGAAGAAGGCCCGGGTGGAGGACGCCATGCACGCCACCAAGGCCGCGGTCGAGGAAGGCATCGTGCCCGGCGGTGGCGTGGCCCTGCTCCGCTCCGTGAAGGCGGTCGAGGCCATCAAGGCCGACGGCGACGAGGCGGTGGGCGTCAACATCATCCGCCGCTCGCTCGAGGAGCCCCTCCGCCAGATCGCGGGCAACGCCGGCTTCGAGGGCGCGGTCGTGGTGGCCAAGGTCCGGGACCTGAAGGCGGAAGAGGGCTTCAACGCCCTGACCGAGGACTACGAGAACCTCGTCGAGGCGGGCGTCATCGATCCCACCAAGGTCGTCCGGTCCGCGCTGCAGAACGCGGCGTCCATCGCTTCCCTCCTGCTCACCACCGAGGCTCTCATCTCCGAGATCCCGGAGGAGAAGGAAGACAAGGCCCCGGGCGGCGGCGGCATGCCCCACGGCGGCGGAATGTACTAAGGGTCGCTAGTAAACAAACAAGCTGCGAAGGGAGGGCGTTACGCCCACCCCGGGCAGCGGACGCAGAGGGGGTGCGAAGCCGCACCCCCTCTTCTTTGGGGAGGAGGCGCCTCACCTCGCGCCGAAGGCCAAGGCCGCAGGAGAGCGCGGGCCGGCCGCCCCTCACTTCTTGTTCTCGCCCCCGTTTGCACCCTGGTAGTCCCGGATGAACTCGTCGCAATGCCGGCCCAGCGCCTCCAGCATCAGCTGGGGTCCACCCCTGCCCACGCTGCCCGCATGCCAGGTGGAGGCGTTGACGATGATCGCGGGTTTGCGGACCAGGGAGGCGGCCTGCCGGAGGTTCAAGGTGGTGCCGTAGACCTGGCCGCCCGGCTTCAAGGGCTCGACCTTTACGCCCACGTGCAAAGAGGGAAACCCGGGCGGGCTCAGCCGGCCCTTCGGGTCGTCGACCAACGGAATCCCTCCCTGCCGCAGGCGTCCCTCGACCGCGGCCCGGATGGTCTCGGCCGTGATGCCGGCTTTCTGGGCCTGAGCATCTGGAGGCTCCACCACCAACCGCACGCCGGTCAGACCGACGAGGGGGGCGCGTCGGGCCTCCTCCGGCGAAGGGCCTTGGGCCAGGGCCCCGCCCGCTAGGGCGAGCACTAGGACCAGGGGCAGGGCCCCCCCCCGACGTCGGTCCCCTGGAGCGCGCATGCTCACCCTTTGCCGGCCCGGGAACCGATCCCGGCTACTTGGGAAGCTCGAACCTGACCCGGACCGACATCCACACCTTCACGGGGACGCCGTCCTTGGTGGCGGGGCGGTAGTGTCGCCGTTTGACGTTCTCGACCGCGGCCTCGTTCAGTCCCGCCTTTCCGCCCGCGGCCTGGACGACCTGAGCGTCGCTCACGTTCCCCCGCTCGTCCACGAAGACGTTCAGCTCGACGGTGCCCTCCACGCGCTGTCGGAGGGCGATGGGCGGGTATTGGAGGGGCGGGCTCTTCTCCGCCACCGGCGCGATCACTCCGGAATCGCTGAGGTTTACGAGGGTCCCCGGGCGGATGGGGGCGGGCGGCGCGGGCGTGGGCTCCGGGGTCGCGGCGGGGGCCGACGGCGGCGGTGCCTGCTCGGCGGCGCGCACCTGCTCCGCCCGGGCCAGCTCCTCCGCCTTGCGCCGCTCTTCGGCCAGGCGCGCTTCCTCGGCCTTCCTCTGCTCGGCCAGATTCCGGAGCTCCTCCCGCTGTTTGGCTTCCTGTTCGGCCTTGGCCTGCTTCCGCGCGTCGTCCTGCACCTGCTGGAGGGCGGTGGGGTCCACGGCCTGGCCGCGCGCCTTGGCCTGGGCCTCCAACTTCTTTTTCGCCTCCTCCGCCGCCTTGCCCTCGGCCGCGACCCTCTCCGCCTCGATGCCCGCTAGCTTATCCTCCAGCTCCTTCACACGTTTCTCGGCCGCCACCGCCTCCGCGCTGAGCGTGGGGGGAGCCTGGACGGGGGGCGGGGGGGTCGTGTGGGATAGGAAGTAGTAACCGACGCCCGCGATCAGGAGGATGGCGGCCGCGCCCACGAGGAGGGGCGTCTGGCTGCGACTCGCTCCCTTGTGGAACGTGAAGCCCGCTGCCGCCTCCTTGGGGCTATGCCCGGGACTGACCTCGAGGGGAGCGGGCGCGGCGGGCGGAGGAGCGGTGACGGGCTCCGGGTGCAGGTTGGCTTCCGCCCGCGGCGGGGCCGGCGCCTTGGCCTCCACGCTCTCCGTCCGGGCCGGGGACGGCTCGGGCGTGAGGGGTCGGGCTTGGGGCTTGGCCTCCTCGGCCACGAATTCGTGGTAGCTGGCCTCCCGGTCCTCCTTGACCGCCTTGGCCTCCTGCTCGATGTCGTCCCGATAGAGCGAGTGCATGAAGAAGGCGAGGTTGAATGTGGTGGGGGTGAAGTCGCCCGAGAAGAGGAGGGCGTCGATGGCCTTCCTCATCTCCTGCACCTCGGAGTAACGCGTGGACGGCTCCGCACCCAGGGCCTTCTGTAGGATCTCGACTAGGGGCGGGCTCAGGGAGTCGTCCTCCCCCGCTGGGCTTTGGAGCTTGGCGACCGGGATGCGAGCGGCCAAGTCCGCGCCCGCCGGGGATTGTCCGGTGAGCATCTCAAAGAGCACGGCCCCCAGCGAATAGACGTCCGAACAGCCATCCCCGGCCCCCCCCGCTGCCTGCTCGGGGGCGAGGTAGGCCAGGGTCTCCTCCGGGAGGGCATCGCGGAGGCGGCTCGGCCAGTAGCCGAAACCTTTGACCCGGACCTCTCCCTCGTAGGACACGAGGATGCACCCGGGGTTCAGGAGGCCGTGAAAGTATCGGTCGCCGGACTCCAGTCGGCGGGCCTGGGCCCCCTCCAGCGCCGAGCAGACTTTGCTCGCGATCAGGAGAGCGTGCTCCACCGAGAAGGGGAAGGCCTCCTGTCGACAACGCTCCAGGATGGCCCGCAAGTTCTTGCCCTCGATGAACTCGTAGGAGATGTAGTAGGTCTGGTCTACCTTCCCGATGCCGAAGATCCTGAGGATGTTGGGGTTCTGGAGCTGGGCGGCCAACTTCGCCTGGTCCATCAGACTCCGCGCCGTCTCCGCGTTCCCGGAGATGGCGGGCTTGAGGCGAAGAATGGTGACAAGCTTTTCAAGGCCCGCCGGGCCCAGCTTGGCCGCACGGTACTCGGGACCCAGACCGGTGCTGTCGGTCTCCTCGAGGAGGACGAGCTTCCCGAACCTTTCCCTCTTGGCCATGGACTTGAGCTCGCCTTCGCGAGCTCGGGTGGTTCGAAAATTTAGCACGCGGCGTAGAGACCCGTCAACGCAGGGTCTCCCCGGGCCCACGTGTGGCCGCGGGCGGGGCTGCGGGAGGCGAGCCCGCCGCGGTGGGCAGGTTCTAGGGGCGCTGCAGAGTCACCGCCAGCTGGCGGGTCTCACCCTTCTCGATCTCCACCTCCCGCTCCTGGGGGCGGAAGCCGGGCCGCACGACCTCGATCGTGTGGTGGCCGGGGCTAAGATGGAGGAGCGTGACGTCGCGGGCCGTGCCCTGGAACTGGCCGTCCACGTAGACGGTCGCATCGCGGGGCCAGGCCCTCATTCGAAGCTCACCGGAGTCGGGGTCTTCTGCGGCTGGCTCACGTTCCCGGTCGTCGTACCGCCGGCGATCAAGGCTGCCGTCGTCCGTCATCTCCGGGCGGGGATCCTCGGAGCGGTAACCCAAGTCAGAGTAGGGAGCGTAGTAGCCGGAGCCGGAGACGCCGTAATAGAAGGGGTCGTAGAAGGTGTCGTAGTAGTAAGGCCACCCGAAGTACAGGGACCCATAGAAGGGGGAGCCGTAGTACCCGCCGTAGTATCCGCGGTTGTACGGGTAGCGGTAAGGATACCGGCCTCTTCCCGTGCCGGCCGGAGGGTGACGCCGCTCGGCCAGGCCGAGGCCTGACCGCGATTGTGCCCACTCCGAGCGGTGGCCGCTAGAGTGGCCGATCGCAGAACTTGTGGAGGCCGAGGAGTGCCCGCCGTGGGAGAAGGAATGGGAACTAGAAGAACCCCCACTTTGACTGTGGCCGCTTCCCCCGCTGTGGCCACCTCCCCCACCGTGGCTGCCACCCCCGCTGTGGCCACCGCCCCCGCCGTGCGAGTCCTTGGCCAAGGCCGGTTGACTTACCAGAGCCAAGGCCACCGCGACTGCCAAATGTCGGGTCATCGACCCCTCCGCACTCCCCCGGGCTTCGGGCGTACCCTCCGCGGTCGCTCCCGCGGGCCCCCCTGGGACCGGACGGAACCCGGGCGTGCACCTTCCACGGTAGCGGGAAGTTTGGGGGGTGGCAAGTGGTTTTATTGGCCAGGCCAAAAGACCCTTCCTATCAATGAATTATGCTCACTGCCTGACCCAGCGCGGCCCCAGGCCTCTCGGGACGGGCCAACGACCGTCGATCTTCTTATCCTCGTCGAGCGCTTAGACGAACGCGACCCCGCCGATTGCGACAAGCAGAGGCTGCCCAAGGCGACTACGACCGAGCCGACGTCGGTTCGTGGTACCGTGGAATCCTGACTGGTTCACATGAGAGGCCCTCCGGCCAGGAGGGCCGGAGGCAAAGGCGCGTGGAGCGACGAGAGCCCCCCGACGCTTGGCGGACTCGGCAGGAAGCGTGAACGGTACGTCGAGGGCGCCGACTCCGAATAGTCGCCCCGCGCGACGTCTCGCCCTTGCCCTCGCCCTGGGCGCCGCGGCCTGTTCCCCGTCTCCCAGCCCACCCGGCCCTGCCGCGCCCCTGCCCACCGCGGCTCTGCCCTGCGGCACCGAGGTCCAAGGGGCCCGTAACCTCGCCGTGCTCCACCGCTACTGGCAGCAGACCAGCCCACCCAGCACGAGCGCGGCCGGGGCTTTGGACCGCGATGTCAATAACGTGGCTCTGCTTCTGGACCGCGGGGACCTGGTCGTGCGGCGCAACCCGTTTGATCTCGACGCCGCATCTCTGCGCTTTGCGCCCAACCGCGGGGGCGGCTACGACGTGGTCCGCCTGAGCCTCCCCCTGGATTCAGGGGGGACGCCCCTGAGCATCGTCACCGGCGGGTCGGCCGCCGTGGGCCTTCCCTTTCCCTTCCCATTCTTCGGCACAACATTCACCCAAGTCTTCGTGAACGCCGACGGCAGCTTGACCTTCGGAGCGCCCGATACCGGGGAAGGCGAGCAGGGTCTGGCCCGGTTCCTGGCCGGGCCGCCCCGGGCCGCGGCTTTCCTCGCCGACCTGGACCCCTCCCGGGGCGGCACGATCGCCGCCCAAGTGCTTGCCGACCGCGCCGTCATCCTCTGGACGGGAGTACCAGGAGGGGGACAGATCAACCACAACACCTTCGAGATCACCCTCCACGCGGGAGGGGTCCTGGAGATGGTCTACGGCGAGATGCAGAGCCGCGAGGCCGTGGTGGGAGTGTCTCCCGGCTCGACGCGGGATGTGACCCCGGCCGACCTCTCCGTCGGACATCCGGCCGGGAGCACCGGGGCGCTGGCGGAGCGCTTCAGCGAGACCGAGAAGTTGGACCTCGTCTCCGTGAGTCGCCGTTTCTTCGCCCGCCACCCCGACGTCTTCGAGCAAATCGTCATGTACACCACCCGCCCGCTCAATCCCGTAGCGGGCACGCTCGCGTTCGAGCTGAACGTCAGGAACGACATCCAGGGCATCGGTCTGGAAACAGGCCTGGACGAGACGGGGCAGTGGGGCAGCGCGGGTGGCCTGGCCAGCGTGGTCTTCATGGACTCCATCGACCAGTACCTGGAGGTGGACGGCTTCGAGATCCTGGGTCATGAGGTCGGGCATCGCTGGCTGGCCCGGGTCCAATTCCGGGATGGCCGCGGGTCCCTGAGCAACGCGCTCCTGGGCCGGGGCCTCGTCCACTGGAGCTTCTTCATGAACTCCGATGCCTCGGTGTTAGAGGGAAACCGGATCGCGGACCGCGGGGGGGGCCATTTCGAGACAGTGGACATCACCCGAGGGTACAGCGCGCTGGACCAGTATGTGATGGGGATGCGACTGCCCGAGGAGGTGCCGCCCGTCTTCTACGTCGACGAGCCCGACAACTTTCGTCCCAACCGGTCCTTCAAGTTCTCGTCCGCGCCGGAAGCGGGCATCAGTTTCACCGGCACCCGGCGGGACGTCCGAATCGAAGACATGATCGCGGCCCTGGGCCCGCGCGTCCCGGACGCCCTCCACGCTCCCCGACTCCTCCGGCATGCCTTCATCCTGGTGGCCGACGATGTCGCTCCCGCCACGGCCGACCGTCTACAGGCCCTGGCCCGCATCCGCAGCCGTTTCGGGCCCTACTATCTCGAGGCCACCGGAGGGAGGGGGGCCGTGGACTCGACGCTGCCCTAGAGGCAGGGGGGCTTCACCGCCAGCGACCGAAGGTGAGGGCGAAGATGCCCTCCATGACGGCCCAGGTGAGGGCGGCCGCCAACGCGCAGCCCACCACCCCTGACAGCAGCTCAACCCCGACTTCCATGGCCCGCCTCCCGCCGGGTAGATGGCGAGGGGCGTGCCAGGCTTCCGGGCCTTGTCGGGCAAGGAGTTGCCGCCAGAGCGGAGCGCCCTCGTGGCCGGACGCGGACGCGAGCGTGTCCGTGCGAACACTCAAGGGGGCAGCAGGAGCGTCAGTTCCCGACCCTCGGGGTTGCGGAGGCGAACGCCGGACTCCTCGTCGATCGAAAGGACCTCGTGTCCTCCCACGCGCTCGCCGATCCTGGCCAGGGTCACCTCGCCGGAGAGCGCGAGTACGGCCTGCAAGGCCCCGCCCTGGTGCAGAATGCCGACCAGCCGCAGGGCAGCTTCGGCAGGGACCGGGGTTGGCGACCGGGCAGCGGCGACCGGCCGGTGGGGGCTCGGGGGGGCGGGCTGGTCGGCGTAACGAAAAATGTCACGACTGGCGGCCGGGCGGGCCTCCTCGCGGTCCGGGGCGGAGGGGCTCGCTTCCAGGGAGGGGACGGGGGGCGGGGATGGGGAAGGAAGCCCCACCGGCCCCGAACCACGACTCAAGACCACGAGCAACAGGACCAGGCCCCCGGCCGCGGCCAGGAGCCGCACCCCGCGGGCCATGGCCGTCACGGCCGCTCCGTCAGGCTGAAAGCGATGAGATCCAGGGAGAGGCCGGCCGAACCCGGCCTCAGCCGAACATTCTCCAGGACCAGGCCTGTGCCGGGCCGGACGAGGTGACCAACGAGGCGCAGGATCTCCGCGTAGCGGCCATCCGCGGAGACCTGGACCCGGGCCCCCACCGGGGGACGCCCCGCGGTGACAGCCAACCGCGCCCCGGAAACCGGGGCCCCCTCCAGTGATGCCACCACCGAGCGGCGCAGCCGCACCACGGGGTCACCAGGACCGCTGGTGGCGGCGGCCACGGCCGCGGTCGCCTTGTCCTCCGCCGCCGCCTGCCGCTGCTGCGCGGCGAGGCGGGCATGCAGGCCGGGACGCTCGGCGCGCGCCCGCCCCACCGCGGCCTCGGTATCCGCCGCCACCCGGTGGGCGGGAAGAGTGACCCCCGCGTAGAGTAGGCCCGCCCCCAGCAAAAGGAGTGCGGCGAGCACGCGCGCGCTCGTCCTCACTCGCGGAGGCTCCCCGGCGGCCTGTAGGTGGCGCGTACCGAGGCCCGCACCTCGCCGTCTCGGTTCTCGGTCCCCGGCGACACCGCGGAGATCCGGGGCGACTCGGTCAGCCGCTTTAGGAAGAGGTCGTAGGCCTGGGCCCGGCGGGCAACCACCTGCAGCTCCAGCTCGACCCCCCGGCCGTAGGCGAGCCCCACTCCGTCCAGCCGCACGTCCGGCGGCACAAGCGCGGCAAGGTCGGCAACCACCCGGGGGGGAGGCGCCTCTGTGGTGAGGAGGACGCGGGAGGCCAGACCCTCTTCCCTTCCCGAACGCGACTCGAGGGCACGCAGCCGGTCGCGGGCCCCCTCGCTGTCGCGCCGCGCCTCCTCGAGCCGGCTGCGCGCGATCTCGACCGCGGACTGCGCGCGACCGGCCGCGTATCCGGAGAGGGCAAACACCGCGACCGCCGCCGCCAAGAGCCCCGCGTCCCAAAAGGACAGGCCCGCCCGTCGGGGGTGGCCAGAGAAGTCGCGTCCCTGACTCATGCCAGGGCCGCTCCCAACCATGGGCGCTCCGCCGCCTCCGGCGGCGAGCCCACCCCCGGCAGCACCGCCGCCAGTTCCACCGCTTGCCCGGCCCCGGCGAGGTCATCCCGGAAGCTCCGCGCCCCCACCCCCGTGACCCGGAGGCAGGGCGGATCCCCCGCGCCCGAAGGCGCGGTGCGGGCAGCCTCCTCGCACACCCGCTCCGCTTCCCCCGGCCCGGGGTCGCGCCGCCGACTGCGGAAAGCGCTGAGCCTGCCACCCTCAAAGGCGGCCAGGGAGAGGGCGGCGTCCCCGAGCACGATCTCCACCGTCCGGGCCGGACGCGGTTGCCGCAGGAGGCCGGCGAGGGCGACCAAAGGCGCGAGGTCGACGCGGTCGGTCTTAAGGCCGGCGGCGGCAGCCGCGGCCTCGTAGCCCGCCACCACGTCCCGGCGCACCGCGGCCGCCAGCAGCCGCCGTCCATCCAGGGGTAGGAGGTCGACCGCGGCCTCCCCCACGGGATAGGGGAGGGCCGGCCCGAGCCGGAAGCGTGCGTATTCGTGCGGGTCGGCCCCCTTCGGCGCTTCCAAGAGGAGGACCCGGGCGAGGCCGTCAGGGAGGATGAGCGTCACCCCACCCGGACCCAAGGCCTCCCGGAGACGGACGAGCGCCGCCGACACCTCGGCCGGCCGGGCCAGGTTGGAGGTGAAGGCGGAAACGAGGAGCGCCCCGGGGGGTAGGGGCACTATCTCCAGGGAGCGCAGCCGGGGACCACGCAGGCCCCGCACAAGCCGGGCCCCCGCCACCGACGCCGCGTCGAAGGCCACCAGCCGGAGGGATGGAAACCAGGCCACGATCCTGATTATAGACCCGGCCCGCGCGGGCTTCCGGCGGCCGGGGGGCGCAGTGGTATGATCCGGCCCCGCGCTCCGGGGGCCCTCACGGGAGCATCCCGGGCCAGGGAGGAGAGGCATGAAGGTCTACGACGCCCCCAACATCCGCAACATAGCGCTCGTCGGTCATGGCGGATGCGGCAAGACCTCGTTGGCCTCAGCCATGCTCTTCGACATGGGGGCGGTGAACCGTTTGGGCCGGGACGACGGAACGGCGCCCACCGACTTCGATCCCGATGAGATCGAGCGCAAGATCAGCCTCCAGACCGCCCTCGCCTGGGGGGAGTGGCGGAAGACCAAGATCAACCTCCTCGACGCGCCCGGATACGCGAACTTCCTGGCCGAGGCGCAGGCGGCGCTGCGGGTGGCGGACGCTGCCCTGGTGGTGGTGGATTCGGTGGCGGGGGTGGAGGTTCAAACGGAGAAGGTCTGGGCTTACGCGGAGGAGTATGGGATCCCCCGCCTGATCGTGGTCAACCGCATGGACCGGGACCGCGCCTCCTATGCCCGGACGCTTCAGTCCCTGGAGCGGGCCTTCGGCCGGGGAGCGGTGCCCGTGGTCATCCCCCTGGGCGAGGAGAAGGGCTTCGTGGGCGTGACCGACCTCCTCACCGAGAAGTCCGACGTGTACAACGACGACCAGAGCGGGAAGTTCCAGGCCGTGGAGGTGCCCCCAGAGTTCCGGGAGATGGAGGGGGCTCAGCGGGACCGACTCGTGGAGATGGTGGCAGAGAGCAACGAGGAACTCATGGAAGCGTTCTTCGAGAAGGGCACCCTGCCCCAAGCCGACCTCGTGCGGGGCCTGCGCCAGGCGGTCCTGGCCGGCCGCATCTTTCCCGTCCTCCCCGCATCCTCACTCCGCAACGTGGGCCTGCAGCCGATCCTGGACGCGATTGTGGACCTCCTGCCCTCCCCCGCGGAGCGGGGTGAGGTCGAGGGTACGGATCCCGTGCGCAAGACGGAGACCGCACGCAAGCCGGCCGCGGATGCGCCCTTTTCCGCGTTCGTGTTCAAGACCATCGCGGATCCCCATGCCGGCCGACTCAGCCTATTCCGTGTCTACTCCGGAACCCTGAGATCCGACAGCAACGTCCACAACGCCTCCCGCGATGCGAGCGAGCGGGTGGGAGCTCTCGAGTTGCTGCAGGGCAAAAACCAGACCCCCGTCCCGGAGATCCAAGCCGGAGACTTGGGGGCGGTGGCCAAGCTCAAGGAGACCCAGACCGGCGACACTCTCTGCGACAAGGCCAGCCCCATCAATTATCCTCCCCTCGTCTTCCCGGAGCCTGCAACCACCTTCGCCATCGAGCCCAAGACCCGGGGGGATGAGGACAAGATCTCGGCCGCCCTCCAGCGGCTCATGGAGGAGGACCGGGTGCTCCGCCTCACCCGCGATCCCCAAACCCACGAGATGCGGCTCTCGGGGATGGGCCAGCTCCATATAGAAGTGGTGGTCGGCAAGCTTCGCAAGCGCTACAAGGTCGAGGTCAACCTCAAGAAGCCCAAGATCCCGTACCGCGAGACAATCAAGGCACCGGCGGAGGGCCACGGCCGCCACAAGAAGCAGACGGGCGGGCACGGGCAGTTCGGGGACTGCAAGATCCGCATGAAGCCCCTCTCCCGGGGCGAGGATTTCAAATTCGTGGACGACATCTTCGGGGGATCGATCCCCAAGAACTTCATCCCCGCGGTGGAGAAGGGCATCCAGGAAGCGCGGCTGCGTGGCTTCGTGGCCGGCTACCCCATGGTGGACTTCCAGGTGGAGCTGTATGACGGCCAGTACCACGACGTGGACTCTTCGGAGATGTCGTTCAAGATCGCTGGCTCCCTCGCCTTCAAGGACGCGGTGGCTAAAAGCCGACCGACGCTCCTGGAGCCCATCATGAAGGTGGAGATCGCGGTCCCCGAGGAGTTCGCGGGAGCGGTGATGGGCGACCTCTCCAGCCGCCGTGGCCGGCCCCAGGGAATGGAGCCCAAGGGAAGCCTCCAGGTCATCCGCGCCGAAGTGCCCATGTCGGAGATGCTTTCCTACGACGCCGAGCTCACGTCGATGACCGGGGGCCGCGGCTCCTACCACATGGAGATGGGACACTACGACGAGGTGCCCGGGCACCTGCAGGAAAAGATCGTGGCCGCAGCCCGGGCGGAGCGGGGAGAGGTAAAGGAGGAGGAATGACTCTTGTCCGGCGGGGGCCCAAATGCGCTAGAGTGGAAGCATGATGCGTGTCCAGCCAGGAGCGGTCCTCCTCTGGGGTCTCCTCGCCGCCGCCGCTCCGGCCGCCTCCCAGGATGCCCCCGTGCAGGCGGGGAGCGGCGGCGTGCCCATCCCCAAGCGGACCAAGACCGTAAAGCCCGAGTACCCGGCCGAAGCCCAGGCCCGCGGCGTCGGGGGGATCGTGATCCTGGAGCTGGTGATCGACACCGCGGGAAAGGTGGCCGCGGTCCAGGTGATCCGGAGCGTGCCTCCCTTCGATGAGGCGGCGGTCACCGCGGCCCGTCAGTGGGAGTACGAAGTCATCAAAATGAATGGAAAGCCGGTGAGCGTCCGCCTAACCGTCCCCATCAGCTTTCTCGTGAAGCTGCCGGAGATCAAGCGGCAAGCCGGCATCCCTGAGCTGCGGCAGGGGGCAAGTCCGGTCTTCCCCCCCGACGCCCACGAGTCGGCCTCCGTGACCGCCGAGTTGACGCTGGATGCGGATGGCCAAGTGGCCGACGCTCAAGTGGTGACGGGCACCATGCCCTGGTCGGCAGCCCTGGAGCAAGCCCTGCGCACCTGGCGCTTCGCGACCGACGGCACGAACGCCATCGTCTCGTTCCGCGTGGAGGCTGACTTCGTAGCCGGGAGCAAGGGCAACCCACCCCGAGTGGACCTCCGCCTCACCGGCCTCCGCCGCAGCGAGTCACTGCCCCCCGGCCAAGCGTCCCCCCCGGCGGCGCCGCCCGCGAGCGCGGCCGTGCCCGGGGAGGTTGCGGCCGCGCCCGCGGCGGGGGCGGCCGGGCCCCTGGCCAGCCCCGCTCCGAGCCCCGCCCCGGTGACCAGCGGCGAGGCAGGCGCGGCGGCCAAGGCGGCGCCCACGGCCGGACCGAGCCCAGGGCCATCCCCGGCCGCGCCCGCCCCCGAGCCCAGCCCCGTCCCCCGACCGTCTCCCGCGGCCGGTTCCCCGTCCACAGAGACGATGACCGCGCCCCCTCCCGATACGCCTCCCGGGGCCGCCACCCCCGCCCCCGTCACGGAGTCAGGCGTCTCCGCCATCCGGGACGTCGTCTTGTCCGAAGGGGTGCCCGATCTCGCCAAGGGCCGGCGGCCGTCGCCGCCCCCCTTGGCTCGGATGGCGGGGGCCTCGGACACGGTGGAGGTCCGCTTTGCCGTCAATGCCGCCGGGATCACGACCGTGCAGAGCGTGACCGGTCCCGATATCCTGAAGCCGTCGGCGGAGCAGACCGCGGCCTCTTGGGTGTTCCGGCGGACCAGTGCCATGCGCCTGCACCTGTTGGCCGTCTTCACCTACAGCCGGGACGCCGCCTCCGCCGCGGTGCGACCGGAGTAGGTCGGGGCCGCCTCTACTCCGCGGCCGCGCCCTCTTTGGGCTTGCCCTTGGCCTTCTTGTCGCTCTTGGGTTTGCTCTCGCCCTTGGCCTTGGGGGGCGCCGCCTCCTTGGCTTTGCCCTTCTCGTCCTTCTTCTTGGGCTGATATTCCGAGCCCAGCAGCTCCAGGATCGCCATCTCCGCCCCGTCTCCCTTGCGGGGACCGAGCCGAAGGATGCGCGTGTAGCCCCCGGGCCGGGTGGCGTAGCGAGCGCCTAGGCTGTCGAAGAGCTTCTTGACTACTCCCGGGTCCTGGATGTCCCGGGAGACGAGCCGGCGGGCGTGCAGCCGGTCGTCCTCCCGCTTGGCCAGGGTGATCAGGCGCTCCGCGTAAGGCCGAAGCTCCTTGGCCTTCATCAGGGTGGTGCGGATCCGCTCCCGCTCGAAAAGGGCGGATGCCATGTTGCGCAGGAGGGCGATCCGGTGGGGTGTGACCCGTCCCAGCTTACGGTGCGCGACTCGATGTCTCATAGTTTCCGGCGCTCGCTGCTTTTGGTCGTGCCGACCTGGCCTAGCGCTCCTGTTGGGGCTGGGGGTAGTTGTCGAGCCTCATGCCCAGGGAGAGCCCCATGCCGGCCAGGATCTCCTTGATCTCGTTCAGGGATTTCCGGCCGAAGTTCTTGGTCTTGAGCATTTCGCTCTCCGTCTTCTGAACCAGCTCCCCGATGGTGCGGATGTTGGCGTTCTTGAGGCAGTTGTAAGAGCGGACGGAGAGCTCCATCTCGTCCACGCTCTTGTTGAGTTTCTCCCACCAGACCTCGCGGTCCTGCTCGGAGAGCTCCACCGGCGTGCCCTCCACTTCTTCTTCGTCCTCCTCAAGGTTGATGAAGATGGTCAGGTGGTCCTTCATCAGCTTGGCGGCCAAGCCCACGGCGTCGCGTGGGGTGACGGCACCGTTCGACCAGACCTCGAGGGTGAGCTTCTCGTAATCGGTGGCTTGGCCCACGCGCGCCGCGTCCACGAAGTAGTTGACCTTCTTGATCGGCGAATGCACGGAGTCGACGGGAATCCAGCCGATGGAGAGGTCCTCGTCAAAATTCTTGTCCGCGGAAACGTAGCCCCGGCCCTGCTTGACCCGCATCTCCACGGAGAGGGTCGAGCCCTGGCCAAGGGTCGCGATGTAGGCCTCGGGGTCCAAGATCTCGACGTCGGGGTCGGGTGTGATGTGCTTGGCCCGGATCTCCCCTGCCTCCGAGGTCTTGAGAATGAGGCTCTTGGGGTGCTCCACGTGCATCTTCAGGGGCACCCGCTTGAGGTTGAGGATGAGGTCGGTCGTGTCCTCCATGGCCCCGGGGATGGGGGAGAACTCGTGCAGCACGCCCTCCACCCGCACCGCGGTAATGGCCGCCCCTTCGATGCTCGAGAGCAGCACCCGCCGCAGGGCGTTCCCTACGGTGGTGGCAAAGCCCCGCTCGAAGGGCTGCGCGAAAAAGCGTCCGTAATGGTCGGTCAGGCTCTCCCGCTCGACCTCGAGGCGCTTCGGCTTCTGGAACCCTTTCCACAGCATTTTCTGAGAGTCCTCCATGGCCCGGATGACCGCGGGCGGTTCGCCCGCTTCCCCGGGCCGCGGTTCTTACTTCGAGTACAGCTCGACGATGAGCTGCTCCTGGATCGGGAAGTTCACGTCGTCCCGTGCGGGCATCGACAGGACCTTCCCCTTCATCCCGGCGGCGTCCAACTCCAACCACTTAGGGACGCCCCGGCCCTTGACCGCCTCCACCGACGCGGCCACCAGCCCGTTCTTGGCCGCCCGCGGGGCTAGGGCCACCACGTCGCCCACCCGCACCTGGAACGAGGGCACGTTCAGCTTCTTCTCGTTGATGCGCACGTGCCCATGGCGCACGAGCTGCCGGGCCTGGGCCCGCGAGCTCCCGAAGCCCAACCGGTAAACCACATTGTCCAACCGCCGCTCCAACTTGCTGAGCAGGGTCTCTCCCACCACGCCCTTCTCCTGAGCGGCCCGGTCGAAGGTGAGTGAGAACTGCCCTTCGAGCATCCCGTAAAGGCGCTTGGTCTTCTGCTTCTCGCGGAGCTGGAGGCCGTAACCCTGCAACTTGCTCTTCACGCGGCCCCCCTTGCCATGCTGGCCGGGAGCGTAGTTGCGCTTCTCGATCGCGCATTTCTCGGTGAAGCACCGGTCGCCCTTCAGGAACAGCTTCATCCCCTCGCGGCGGCAGAGGCGGCAAACCGAACCAATGTATCGAGCCATATTGCGTCCTTAAACCCGACGCCGCTTGGGGGGGCGGCAGCCGTTGTGGGGGATGGGGGTCACGTCCCGGATGGACTTGATCTCCACCCCCGCCGCCTGCAGGGCGCGGATGGCCGACTCCCGGCCGCTGCCCGGACCTTTGACCCGGATGTCCAGGGACCGCAGCCCCGAGTCCTTGGCCGCGGTGGCGCAGGCCGCGGCCGCCTGCTGGGCGGCGAAGGGGGTCCCCTTGCGCGAACCCTTGAAGCCCAGCGTCCCCGCGCTGGACCAGGTCACCACGTTGCCTTCCAAATCGGTGATGGTGACGTGGGTGTTGTTGAAGGAGGCGTGTACGTGGGCGATACCGTGCACCACGTGCTTCTTCTCCTTCTTGGCTTTCTTAGCGCCGACGACTTTGGTCATCTCGTGTCTCCTAGACCTTCGCTGCGGCCTTGGGGCGGATCATGGCCCGGCGCGGGCCCTTGCGGGTGCGCGCGTTGGTGTGGGTGCGCTGGCCGCGCACGGGCAGGTTCCGGCGATGGCGCATGCCCCGGTAGGAGCCGATCTCCATCAGCCGCTTCACGTTCATGGCCACGTCCTTGCGGAGGTCGCCCTCCACCCCGCCCTCGCTGTCGATGATCTTGGCGATGCGGCTGGCCTCCTCCTCGGAGAGGTCCTTCACCCGGACGTTGCGGTCGATCCCCGCCCGGCCCAAGATGCGGTTGCTGCGGGTCGGCCCGATGCCGTAGATGTAGGTGAGCGCCACCTCGACCCGCTTCTGGCGCGGAAGATCGACGCCTGCGATGCGTGCCATTCCTTACCCCTGCCTCTGCTTGTGCTTCTGATTGCTGCAAATGATCCGCACCACTCCCCGGCGGCGCACCACCTTGCATTTGGCGCAGATCTTCTTGACCGACGACCTTACTTTCACTTCGAATCCCTCTCCTTGGCCGCCAGGGCGCCAACCGCTCCTGACGCCCGCCGGCGCACGATGCGGCCGCGACCCCGGTCGTAGGGCATCAACTCCACCACCACCCCGTCCCCCGGGAGCAGGCGGAGGAGGCTCGACCCCCCGGACACGTGGGCCAGGGCCTGGCCGCGACCCTCGTTCTCCAACTCGACCCGGTAAAGGGCGTTGGGTAAGGCTTCCCGCACCGTCGCGTTCACCTCCATCTCGCCCCGCCCCGTCTCAGGCATGCCTCGCCTCCGTCTCCTCGGAAGCGTACGGGTATGGCTCGGAAAGGATCCAGGGCCCGTGCCGGGTGATGGCGATCGAAAGCTCGAAGTGCGCGGACAGGCTTTGGTCCGCGGTGACCGCCGTCCAGCCGTCCTTCAGGACCCGCACCTCGGGTCCACCCGCGTTCACCATGGGTTCGATGGCCAGGCACATCCCGGGCACCAGCCGCTCCCGGCGCCCGGGCGGACCGTAGTTGGGGACCTGGGGTTCCTCGTGGAGGCTGGTCCCGATCCCGTGCCCCACGAACTCGCGCACCACCGAGTAACCCTGGGCCTCCGCGTGCTGCTGCACCGCGTGGCCGATGTCCCCCACCCGCATCCCCTGACGGCAGACCGTGATCCCTGCGTGCAGGGCTTCCTCGGTGGCCTTCATGAGGCGGCGGGCTTCATCGCTGATCTTCCCCACCGCCACCGTACGCGCCGCATCCCCGAAGAAACCGTCCACCACGCACCCGAGGTCGAGGCCCACGATGTCCCCCTCCCGGAGCTTGCGCTGTCCCGGGATCCCGTGCACCACCTCCTCGTTGATGGAGATGCAGAGGGTGGCCGGATAGCCGCGGTAGCCCAGAAAGGCCGGCCGCGCCCCCGCCTTCTCGATCCGCTCCCGGGCGATCCGGTCCAGCTCCTTGGTGGCCACGCCGGGCACCGCCGCCTCCTTCAGCGCATCCAGGGTGTCGACCACGATTCCGCAGGCGCGGTGCATCTTCTGCAGCTCGGCCCAGGACTTCTGGACGCTCATGACCGGGCCTCCAAGATCCCCCGGAGGTCATCGAACACCCGGTCCACGTTCCGGTCGCCGTCGATGCGGTGCAGACGCGATCGTTGCCGGTAGTAGTCCACGAGCGGAGCCGTGCGCTCGTCGTACTCGGCCAGCCGGCGCGCCACCGCCACTTCCTTGTCGTCCTCGCGCTGGATCAGGGGCGTCCCGTCGCGGTCGCAGAGGGAGTCGTTCTTGGGCAGGTTGTAAGTCACGTGGTAAGTGGACTGGCAGGTGGGACACCAACGGCGGCCCGAAAGCCGCAAGAGCAACTCCGGCCGTGGCACCTCCACGTCGAAGATCATGTAGTCGGCGGTGGCCTGCCCGTCCACCATGGAGGCCAGGCGCTCGGCCTGGGGCAGGGTCCGGGGGAAGCCGTCCAGGATGTAACCGCGGGCACAGTCCGGCTGACGCAACCGTTCACCGATGAGGGCGATGAGCAAGTCGTCGGGCACAAGACCACCCTTTTCCATGAGGGGCCCCGCCTTCCGGCCCAGGGGTGTCCCCTGTGCGATGGCCTCGCGCAGCATGTCCCCGGTGGAGATGCGGGGCACATGGAGATGGGCAGCCATCCGCGCGGCCTGCGTCCCCTTCCCGGCCCCGGGGGGGCCGAGGAAGATCACGCGGACGCCCGGGGCGGGCGCGGCCCGGGGGCTAGCGTCGACCACGGACTCTCCGCCCTCCTTTGCCGCTGAAACCGTCGTAGTGCCTCATGATGAGCTGGGCTTCGACTTGGGCCACTGTGTCCATGGCCACCCCCACGATGATGAGGAGCGAGGTCCCGCCGAAGTAGAAGTTCAGGTGGAGGCCCTCCGTGATCCAGCCCAGACCGTTCTCGGTGAGGAACAGGTCCAGGGGCGGGCCGATCACGGGGATGGGGGCCACCTTGAAGCCGGTGATCAGGAACTCGGGAAGAATCGCGACCAGGGCCAAGTAAAGGGCTCCCCCGAAGGTGATCCGGGAGAGGACGTGGTCCAGGTATTCCGCTGTTTTCTTGCCGGGCCGGATGCCAGGGATGAAACCCCCGTACTTCCGCATGTTCTCGGCCACGTCGTCCGGGTTGAAGACGATCGCGGTGTAGAAGTAGCAGAAGAAGATGATGAAGGAAACGTAGAGCAAGTTGTAGAGGGGCATTCCCCAATGCAGCTGCTCGGAGACCGCCTGCATCCAGGGGTTGTTGGCCTGGAAGAAGGAGGCGATGGTCTGGGGGAAGGCGATGATCGAGGAGGCGAAGATCACAGGGATCACGCCGCTGGTGTTGACGCGCAGGGGGAGGTGGGTGGACTGCCCTCCGTACATCCGCCGGCCCACCACCCGCTTGGCGTACTGCACGGTGATGCGCCTCTGGCCACGCTCCACGAAGACGATGGCTCCCACCACCCCCATCATCATGGCCACGAGCACGAGGGTAGCGATGAGCCCGAGCTCTCCCCGTTCGATCATGGTGAAAGTGTCGATCAGGCCGCGCGGGAACCCCACCACGATCCCCGCGAAGATGATCAAGCTCATCCCGTTTCCGATCCCCCGCTCCGTGATCTGCTCCCCCAACCACATGATGAAGGCGGTCCCGGTGGTGAGGGTCAGGACGGCCATGATCTTGAAGCCCAGGCCGGGGCTCTCGACGATCTTGAAGGAGTTGTTGAGGGTCATCCGCTCCAGGTACACGGCGATGCCCAGGGACTGCACGATGGAGAGGGCGACCGTTCCGTAGCGGGTGTATTGCGTGATCTTGCGCTTGCCTAGCTCCCCTTCCTTGCTCAGCTTCTCCAGGTAGGGCCAGACCACGGTGAGGAGCTGAAGGATGATGGAGGCCGAGATGTAGGGCATGATCCCGAGGGCGAAGACCGTGACCTTGGCCAGGTTGCCCCCCGAGAACATGTCCACCAGCCCGAACCAGTTGGCCTTGTTCTGCTCGAAGAAGTCGATGAGGGCCTGGGGGTTGATCCCCGGGGTGGGGATGTGGTTGCCCAGGCGGTAGACGGCCAGGATCCCCAGGGTGAAGAGCACCCGCTTGCGGAGGTCCGGGATCTCCCAGATGTTTCTGAGGCTTTGAAGCATCGCTCCTATCTCTCGAGGATCTCGGCTTTGCCGCCCTGAGCCGCAATCCGTTCCTGGGCCTTGGCGCTGAACCGGTGGGCGCGCACGGTCAGGGCTTTGGTTACATCTCCTTTGGCCAGGATCTTCACCCCGTCCCGCACCTTCTTGATCAGCCCCCGCTTAAGGAGGACATCGGGGGTGACGATGGTGCCGGTCTCGAAAATCTCCAGCCGATCGAGGTTGACCTCGGTGTACTCCTTGTGGTTCCGGTTGTGGAAACCCCGCTTGGGCACACGCCGGTGGAGCGGCATCTGGCCACCTTCGAACCCGTCTTTGTGGCTGAAGCCGCTGCGGCTCTTCTGGCCCTTCTCGCCACGGCCCGAGGTCTTGCCGAGGCCGCTCCCCGGCCCCCGCCCGACCCGCTTCCGGCTGTGGGTGCTCCCCTTGGCCGGCCTAAGATTGTGCAGACCCACGCTCTCCTGCCTTCCTTACTCGACCACGGTCACGAGGTGGGGGACCTTTCGGACCATCCCCCGCACCATCGGCGTGTCTTGGCGCTCCACCACCTGGTGGAGGCGGCGCAAACCCAGGCCGCGCACGGTGGCCCGCTGCTTGGGCGGGCAGCCGATCACGCTACCGATCATCTTGATCTTGATCATCCCTCCCGCTTTGGCCGCTCTGGCGGTCTTGGCCATGGCTGTCCCCCTACTCCTGGGCGGGGGCGGGGGCAGGCGCGGGCGGGGGTGCGGCCGGCTTCCTCTCCTCCGTCCCCAGTATTTCGGCGACCGACTTGCCGCGCAGCCGCGCCACCCGCTCCGGCTCCTTGAGACGGAGCAGGGCATCCACCGTTGCCTTCACCACGTTGTGGGCCGTGGTCGAGCCCAAGCTCTTGGTGAGGATGTTCTGGATCCCGGCCGCCGTGATCACCGCTCGCACCGGCCCCCCGGCAATGACCCCCGTGCCCTCGGCCGCGGGCTTGAGCAGCACGCTGCCGGAGCCAAAGTTCCCGGTGACGGTGTGGGGGATGGTGGCCCCCTTCTCCGTGATCGGCACCCGGACCACGTTCTTCTTGGCCGCCTCCACCCCCTTCTTGATGGCGGAGGAGACCTCGCGGGCCTTGCCCATGCCGTAGCCCACATGCCCGTGCCCATCCCCCACCACGACCAGGGCGCTGAACGAGAGGTTCTTACCCCCCTTGACGACCTTGGTCACGCGGTTGATGGAGACCACCTGGTCTTTGAGCTCCAGGCTTTGGATGTCGATCTTGTCCATAGTTCGCGTCCTCGCTCCGGCCTCGCCAGGCCGGGTCCGGACATTCCCTTCCTCAGAACTGGAGTCCACCCTCCCGGGCGGCATCGGCCAGCGCCTTGATTCGTCCGTGGTACTGAAAGCCCCCGCGGTCAAAGACCACGGCGGTGACCCCCTTCTCCTTGGCCCGGTTCGCGATGAGCTGGCCTACCGCCTTGGCCGCCGCCACATTCGAGCCCCGCTTGACACTCTCCCGCATCTCCTTGTCCAGGGAGGAGGCGGCGCACAGCGTCCGCCCGCTGTCGTCGTCGATGACCTGGACGTAGATGTGGCTCTGGCTACGGAAGACGGCCAGGCGTGGTCGCTTGACGCTGCCCGCCACTTTCTTGCGGATGCGGGCCCGGATCCGCTGCCGGATGTCCTCTTTGGTCTTGACCTTCATTCTGCTCTCAAGGTCGAGGGCTGAAGCTTCCCCCGCACCCCTCCTGCCGCTTGCGCCGTCATGAGTTCAGCGCTCGTCTCTGTTCTCACTTTGCCGCCCCTGCTCCCGTCGCGCCCGCCTTACCCGCCTTCTTCTTCAGGACCTCGCCCACGTAGCGGATCCCCTTCTGCTTGTACGGGTCCGGCTTGCGCAGGTTGCGAATCTCCGCCGCCACCTGACCCACGCGCTGACGGTCGATCCCGGAGATCGTGAGGCGCGTCTGCTTGTCCACCGCGACCTTGATCCCCTCCGGAATCGGAAACACCACCGGGTGTGAGTAGCCTAGGGCGAACACGACCTTGTTGCCCTCCACCGCCGCCTTGTAGCCCACCCCTACGATGTCCAGGTCCTTGGAGAAGCCCTCGGTGACGCCCTTGATCGCGTTCTGGGCCAGGGCCCGGGCCATGCCGTGGAACGCCCGCTGCTGGCGCTCGTCGTTCGACCGCTGGCAGGCGAGCTCGCTGTCTCTGAGCACGAAGGAGATCCCAGGGGGAACCGGCGTCTCGAGCTTGCCCTTGGGCCCCTGTATCTGCAGAGAGGTCGCGGACACCTCGACCTTCACCCCCTTGGGTACGGCGATGATCTTGCGTCCTACCCGAGACATCGCTGCTCCTTGCCTCCGCGTCCTCGTCGTGAGAGACGCGTTACCATACGTTGCAGAGAATCTCGCCGCCCACGCCCTCGCGGGCCGCGCTGCGGCCGGTCATGAGCCCCCGGGAGGTGGACAGGATGTTGATACCGAGGCCCCCGTAGACGCGGGGGATCTGGTCCTTGCCGCAGTAGATGCGGCAGCCGGGACGGCTCACCCGCTGGAGGTCGGTGATCACCCGCTCCATGCCCGGCCCGTACTTCAGGTAGATCCGGAGCATGCCTTGCTTCTCATCCTCGATGCTCTTGAAGTTCGCGATGTAACCCTCGTCCTTGAGGATACGCGCGATCTCGGCCTTGAGCTTGGAGGCGGGCACGTCCACCTTGGGCAGCTTGGCCCGGACCCCGTTCCGGATCCGGCTGATCATGTCCGCGACAGGATCGGTCATGTTCATCTGTTTACCTCCCGGGCCCCTTCACCAGCTCGCCTTGATCACGCCGGGGATGTCCCCGGACAGGGCCAGCTGGCGGAAGCAGATGCGGCACAGCTCGAACTTCCTCAGGTAGCCACGGGGCCGGCCGCAGCGGCGGCAGCGCGTGTATCGGCGGACTTCGAACTTCGGCTTCCGCTTGGCCTTGGCAATGAGAGACAGCTTCGCCACTACTCCTCCCTCCTCACTGGTGCCGGAACGGCATCCCCAAGTAGGCGAGGAGGAGCTTCGACTCCTCGTCCGTCCGGGCCGTGGTCACAAAAGTCACGTTCATGCCCCGGAGCTTGTCGACCTTGGCATAGTCGACCTCGGGGAAGATGATCTGGTCCTTGAGGCCCAGGGTGTAGTTTCCCCGGCCGTCAAAGGAGTTGCCCGGCAGACCCCGGAAATCGCGCATCCGGGGCAGGGCAACGTTCACCAGGCGGTCCACGAACTCGTACATGCGGTCTCCGCGCAGGGTGACGGTGGCCGCGATGGGCATCCCCTGGCGCAGTTTGAAGGCAGCGATGGACTTGCGGGAGCGGCGGATCGCCGGCTTCTGGCCCGTGATCTTTCCGAGCTCCTCCATGGCCGCGTCCAAGAGCTTGATGTTCTGGGTGGCCTCTCCGACCCCCATGTTCACAACCACCTTCTTGAGGCGGGGCACCGCCATCACGTTGGGGTACTGCCGCTCCTTCATCAGACGCGGCACGATCTCCTTCGCGTAGGCTTCCTTGATTCGGGCGCTCATTTGTCCAGCACCTCACCGGTGCGACGGCTGACCCGGACCTTGCGGCCGTCGGTCAGGATCTTGAAACCGATTCGCGTCCTCTTGTCGTCGTCGGGGGAGACCACCATCACGTTGGAAACGTGGATGGGGGCTTCCCGTTCCGCGATACCGCCCTTGATGTTCCGCTGGGGGTTGGGCTTGGTGTGCTTCTTGATGAAACCCACCCCCTGCACAATGACTCGGCTCTTCTCCCGGAAGACCTTCAGGATCTTCCCTCGCTTCCCCGCGTCCTTCCCGGAGAGAACCTCCACCAGATCGTTCTTCTTCAGCCGGATCCGCACGCGGGGGCTCGGCTTCCTCATGCTCACAGCACCTCCGGAGCCAGGGAGATGATCTTCATGAACCTCTTGTCCCTCAGCTCGCGCGCCACCGGTCCGAAGACGCGCGTCCCCACCGGCTCCCCCGCTTCGTTGATGAGCACGGCTGCGTTGCGGTCGAAGCGGATGTAGGAGCCGTCGCGCCGGCGCTGCTCCTTCCGGCAACGCACGATCACCGCCTTCACCACCTTGCCTTTGCGCACGGGTTCGGGGGCGTCGGGGGCCGACTCCTTGACGTTGGCCGTGATGACGTCGCCCAGGCCCGCATAGCGGCCCGTGGAACCGCCGATAGGCAGGATGCACGAGATCTTGCGGGCGCCGGAGTTGTCGGCTACCTCGAGAATCGTGCGCATCTGGATCATGTTGTTCTCTCCCCCGCCCTCAGACCTCGGCTGTTCCGGCCGCGTCCTCTTCGGGCAAGATCGCCTTGCCCAGGATCTCTTCTACGCGCCAGCGCTTGTGCTTGGAGAGGGGGCGGGTCTCCACGATGCGTACCCGGTCGCCCCGCGCGGCGCCCTTTTCGTCGTGGGCCATGAAGGTCGAGGTGCGCTTGATGGTCTTGCGGTAGACGGGGTGCCGAACCAAGCGCTCCACCGCCACCACGACCGTCTTCTGCATCTTGGCCCGCACCACCACCCCCACCTGCTCGCTCCGCCGCCGGAGAGGGGGCTGGTTCTTTTCCGTCATCGTGTCACCTGCTTCTCCTTGAGGACGGTCTTGACCCGGGCGATGTCACGCCGGGTAGCCCGGAGCTTCAGGGCGTTGTCGAGCTGGCCGAGCGACTTTTGGAAGCGCAGCCGGAAGAGCTGCTCCTGCAGCTCCTTCTCCTTGTGGCGGAGCTCGTCCAACCCCATCTCGCGGATCTGGTCGGGTTTCACCCTGCCACCCCCTCCTGACGGGTGACGAAGCGGGTCTTTATCGAGAGCTTGTGGGCGGCCAGGCGCAGGGCCTCGCGGGCGTCCGCCTCCGGCACCCCCTCCATCTCGTACAGGATGCGACCCGGCTTCACCACCATCACCCAGGACTCGGGCGCGCCCTTACCCTTGCCCATGCGGGTCTCCTGGGGCTTCTTGGTGACGGGCTTGTCCGGGAACATTCGGATCCAGATCCGGCCGTTCCGCTTGATGAAGCGGGTGATCGCGATGCGGCCCGCCTCGATCTCCCGCTGGCTCACCCATCCGCACTCCATGGCCTTGAGGCCGTAGTCCCCGAAATCCACCCGGGACCCCGACCAGGCCTTGCCCTTCATCCGGCCCCGCTGCTGCTTTCTGAACTTCACCTTCTTGGGCATGAGCATGGCGAACCACCCTACCTACAGCCCCTTCGAGGGCTTTAGCGCGTCCAGCTCGCCCTTGTAGATCCAGGTCTTCACCCCGATCTGGCCGAAGCTGGTCCGGGCCTCGTGGAACCCGTAGTCGATGTCCGCCCGCAGCGTGTGCAGGGGAAGCTGGCCGTGCAGGTACCACTCCGAGCGCGCGATCTCCGCCCCATTGAGGCGGCCGGAGACCCGCACCTTGATCCCCTTGGCCCCGAAGCGTAGCGCGGCGTCCACCGCCTTCCGCATGGCGCGCCGGAAGGCGATGCGCTTCTCCAGCTGGAGGGCCACCGACTCTGACACGAGCTGGGCGTCGAGCTCCGGCTTGAGGATCTCCTGGATGTTGATGAAGACCTCCTTGCCCGTCTTCTTCTGGATCTCCTGCTTCAGCTTGTCCACTTCCTGACCCTTGCGCCCGATGATGATCCCGGGCCGGGAGGTGTAGATGCTGATCTTGAGCTTGTTGGCGGCCCGCTCCACCTCCACCCGGGAGACCCCAGCGTGGCTGAAGCGCTTCTTCAGATCCTTCTTGAGGACCAGGTCCTCGTGCAGGAGGTTCGCGTAGTCCTTCTCCGCGTACCAACGGCTCCGCCAGGTCTTGTTGAATCCCAGCCGGAACCCGATGGGATGGACTTTCTGACCCATGGGCTACTTCTCCTTCTCGGCCACGTGGACGGTGACGTGGGCTGAGCGCTTGATGACCTGGTAGGCCCGGCCCATGGGGGCCGGCCGGACCCGTTTCTGGGAGGGTCCCTGGCCCGCGTAGCAGGCCCGGACCACGAGGTCGTCCTCGTCCAAGCGCCGCTTGTGGTTCTTGTCCGCAACGTGCACCGCGTTGGCAATGGCCGAGCGCAGAGTCTTCTCGATCTCCCGCGCCACCGATTTCTTGGTGAAGCGCAGGATGGAGAGGGCCTCGCTCGCCTTCTTGCCCCGGATAAGGTCCAGGACGAGCTTCGCCTTCTGGGCCGATGTCCTGACGTACTTGGATGTGGCGCGTACCTCGAGCATGGTCTTTTCCTAGGGCTTGGCGGGGGCGGGGGCCGGGGCAGCCCCGGGCGCGCCGGGACCACCCGCCAGCTTGGCGACCTTCTCCACCTTGGAGGAATGGCCCTTGAACTGACGGGTGGGCGAAAACTCCCCCAGCTTGTGCCCCACCATGTTCTCGGTGATGTAGACGGGGATGAACTTCTTGCCGTTGTAGACGGCCAGGGTGTGGCCCACCATCTCGGGGGTGATGGTGGAGCGCCGCGACCAGGTCTTCACTACTTTGCGGTCGTTGGCAGCGTTCATTTGCTCGATCTTCTTGAGGAGGTGATCGTCGACGAACGGGCCCTTCTTCAGCGATCGTGCCATGTCTACCTGCGCCTCTTGACGATGAACTTCTGGGTCCGCTTGTTGTTGCGGGTCTTGTACCCCTTGGTGGGCTTGCCCCAGGGCGTCACCGGGTGTCGACCACCGGAGGTCTTACCCTCACCGCCGCCGTGGGGATGATCCACGGGGTTCATCGACACTCCCCGGTTGTGGGGCCGACGGCCCCCCCAGCGGGTTCGCCCGGCCTTCCCCACGGAGACGTTCTTGTGGTCGATGTTGCCCACCTGACCCACGGTGGCCCGGCACTCCACGTGGACGTTGCGCAGCTCGCCGGAGGGGAGCTTGACCTGCGCGTAGTCCGCCTCCTTGGCCACCAGCTGAGCGGCCGCCCCCGCGCTCCTCACCATCTGGCCGCCCTTGCCCTGGCGGAGCTCGATGTTGTGGATCATGGTGCCGGCGGGGATCATGCGCAGGGGGAGGCAGTTGCCGGGAAGGATGTCCGCGCCTTCCCCCGCCACCACCGTCTGCCCTACCTTCATGCCCTCCGGGGCCAGAATGTAGCGCTTCTCGCCGTCCTGGTAGTGCAGGAGGGCCAGGCGGGCCGAACGGTTGGGGTCGTACTCGATGGCCGCGACCCGGGCCGGGATGTCCTGCTTGTCCCGCCGGAAGTCCACAATGCGGTAACGCTGCTTGTGGCCCCCCCCGATGAAGCGGACGCTGATCCGCCCCCGGTTGTCCCGGCCCCCCGTGCGCCTCTTGGGCTCGGTGAGGCCCTTCTCCGGGTGGTCCTTGGTGATCTCCTCGAAGGTGAGGGTGGTCATGAAGCGACGACCGGGCGAAGTCGGATTGTATTGCTTGAGTGCCATGTCTCCGGTCCTCAGGCCTGCTCGAAGAACTCGATCATCTTCTCGCCCTTCTTCAGGACCACGTAGGCCTTCTTCCAGTCGGGCCGCTTGCCCGCGGAGCGACGCTGACGCTTCACCTTGCCGTGGACGTTGGCCACCCGCACGTCCGCGATCTTGACGCTGAAGAGAGCCTCCACCGCCTTCTTGATCTCGGGCTTTGTGGCATCCCGGTGCACTTCGAAGCAGAGCGTGTTCTGGGTCTCCTTCAAGTTGGTGGACTTCTCGGTGACAAGGGGACGCCGGATCACCTCGTAGATCGATTTCATGGCGTGAGCCGCTCCTCCAACTTGTCCAAGGCCTCCTGGGAGACGAGCACGTGCCGACAGTCGAGGACGTCGTAGGCGGTGAGATGGGTGTCCGCCACCACCTTGAGGCCGGGAATGTTCCGCCCGGAGAGCACGAGGGCGTCGGCCGGCTGGTGGTCCACGAGCACCGTCTTGCCCACCGCCCCCAACCTGTCCAGCAGCCCCTTCAGCTCCTTGGTCTTCGGTACCTCGATGGGGAAGGCCTCGACCACGCGCAGCGCACCCTCTTTGACGCGCTGGGTGAGCGCGGAGCGCAGGGCCGCCGCCCGTGCCTTCTTGGGCATCGAGTACGAGTAGTCGCGGGGAACGGGTCCGAACACGGTGCCCCCGTGGCGCCAGAGGGGGGTCCGGATCTCGCCCACCCGGGCCCGGCCCGTGCCCTTCTGACGCCAGGGCTTGCGCCCGGAGCCCGAGACCAGGGCCCGGTTCTTCGTCATGTGGGTTCCGGCCCGCCCTCCCGCCCGGTACTGCTTCACCGCCTCGTAGATGAGGTGGGAGTTGACCTTCACCGCAAAGACCTGGGGGGAGAGCTTGACGTCACCCACCTTCTTGTTCTCGGCGTTCACGACCTCGATGGTGGAGTGGTCGGCAGGGGCCGTCTTGGGCGCGGCCGCCTCTGGAGCTCTGGCCTTCGTCTTCGCCTTCGCCTTGGCCGCCGGTTTTTGCTTTTTCTCGGCCATGGTTGCTATGCCTTCTTCTTGTGGATGACCAAGTAGCCGCCGCCTGCCCCCGGCACCGACCCGTTCAGGACCATGATGTTGTTCCCGGCGTCCACCCGAACCACGGTGAGGTTGCGTACCGTGACCCGGTCCGCGCCCATGTGCCCGCCCGCCCTCATCCCTTTCAGCACGCGGGAGGGGAAAGCGGAAGCCCCGATAGAACCGGGGGCACGGTGGAACATGGAGCCGTGGGTCGCGGCGCCGCCCCGGAAGTGGTGGCGCTTCACCACGCCCTGGAAGCCCTTCCCCTTGCTGAGCCCGGTCACGCTCACGCTGTCCCCGGGGGCGAAGAGCTCGACCGAGATTTTGTCTCCCACCTTGACCTCGGCCCCCTCCTCCACCGGGAACTCCTTGACCACCCGGCAGGGCGGGATCCCCGCCTTGTCAAAGTGGCCCTTCATGGCCTTGGTCACCTTCTTGACCTTGCGCCGCTCCACGAGCCCGACCTGGACACCGGAATAGCCGTCCTTGGCCTTGGACTTGCGCTGCACGACCACGCAGGGACCGGCCTCGATGACGGTGACGGGGATGGCGCGGCCATCCTCCGCGTACACCTGGGTCATGCCCACCTTGCGCCCGATGATTCCCTGCACTGACATCTCTCTTGCCTCTTCTTCTGCGCTCGCGGCCGCCCGCTAAAGCGCCTCGGGCCGCCGCTACTTGGCGTGCTCCTTGCCGAAAGCCTTGATCTCCACGTCCACGCCCGCGGGCAGATCCAGCTTCATGAGAGCGTCCACGGTCTGCGGAGTGGGCTCGAAGATGTCGAGGAGCCGCTTGTGGGTGCGGATCTCAAACTGCTCCCGGCTCTTCTTGTCCACGTGGGGCGAGCGGAGGGCGGTCCAGCGGTTCTTGACCGTGGGCAGGGGGATCGGTCCCGCCACCCGCGCCCCCGTCCGCTTGGCGGTGTCCACGATCTCGCCGGTGGATTGGTCCAGGATCCGGTAGTCATAGGCCTTGAGCCGGATCCGGATCTTCTCGTTCAGCATCATGAGTGGTTTACCCGCTTACCTTTTAGGTCCGCCCTACTCCAGGATTTCGGTCACGGTGCCCGCGCCCACCGTCCGCCCGCCCTCCCGGATCGCGAACCGCAGCCCCTTCTCCATCGCAATGGGGGTGATCAGGTCCACCGCCATCTGCGTGTTGTCCCCCGGCATCACCATCTCCACTCCCTCCGGCAGCGTCGCCACCCCCGTCACGTCCGTGGTCCGGAAGTAAAACTGCGGCCGGTAGCCCGTGAAAAACGGCGTGTGCCGTCCCCCCTCCTCCTTCGTCAGTACGTACACCTCACCCTTGAACTTCGTGTGGGGCGTGATCGAGCCGGGCTTCGCCAACACCATCCCCCGCTCAACCTCTTTCCGCTCCGTCCCCCTCAGCAACACCCCGATGTTGTCCCCCGCGACCCCCTCGTCCAAGAGCTTCTTGAACATCTCCACGCCCGTCACGACCTTCTTCGGGATCTCCTTCTGGAGTCCCACAATCTCCACTTCCTCCCCAACCTTCACCTTCCCGCGATCCACACGCCCCGTCGCCACCGTCCCCCGTCCCGATATCGTGAAAATGTCCTCGATCGGCATCAGAAACGGCTTGTCCACTTCCCGCTGCGGCAGGGGCACGTACTTGTCCACCGCCTCCATCAGCGCCAAAATCGGCTTCGCCGCCTCGTCCTTACCGTTCCCCTCCAGGGCCTTGAGCGCGCTCCCCCGTACCACCGGAATCTCGTCCCCCGGGAACTTGTACTGCTTCAGCAGATCCCGAACCTCAAGCTCCACCAGATCCAGAAGCTCCGGATCGTCCACCATGTCCACCTTGTTCAGGAACACCACAATGTAGGGAACCCCTACCTGCCTCGCCAAAAGTATGTGCTCCCGCGTCTGCGGCATCGGCCCGTCCGCCGCCGACACCACCAAGATCGACCCGTCCATCTGCGCCGCCCCCGTGATCATGTTCTTGATGTAGTCCGCGTGCCCAGGACAGTCCACGTGCGCATAGTGCCGGTTCGCCGTCTCGTACTCCACGTGCGAGGCGTTGATCGTCACCCCCCGCTCCCGCTCCTCGGGCGCGTTGTCGATCGAGTCGTACGCCCGAAACTGTACCCGCGGGTTCAGGGCCGACAACACCTTCGTGATCGCCGCCGTCAACGACGTCTTCCCGTGGTCCACGTGCCCAATCGTCCCCACGTTCACGTGCGGCTTCGACCTGTCAAACTTCTCCTTGGACATGCTGTTCC